>Ga0209489_100080_pt1 | contig 132192 bp, 50 predicted proteins | sample SiratrowhiteBW_FD_187527 | JGI IMG/M metagenome (GOLD analysis project Ga0209489, IMG submission 187527) | Root nodule microbial communities of legume samples collected from California, USA - Siratro white BW (SPAdes) (version 2) | ecosystem: Host-associated > Plants > Roots > Nodule | place...
AAAAAAAAAAAAAAAACCCTAGAGGCACTGTATTCTATTTGTAGATTCTTACTATTTCAATTATTTCGTTGTTGTTTTTTATTTTTTAATTTTCCTTTACCTCCTGCTATGAAATGTAGGCTGTGTATCGGAAGAATGGGAACTTATTTTTGCGCACAACCATCCAAGCAGCAACAGCAATGGAGCAGAGTAAGATTTCTCACCCTTTCATAGTGTTCTTCCCACTTCATTCTTGGAACAAATTAATACGCTAAAGTGCTATAAAATTCTGATTGTTATTATTATTTTTCTTTTTCTTTTTTCTTATTTTATCAAAATTTGTGTTGGGTAGAAGAACTTGAGTCAACCAAATCGAAGCTAAAAGGTCTGAATTCTTCTTCGTAGTCATACATTAGAAATCTTATTGCTTGGGAGCAATGAAGCAGTTGCAATTGGAAACTTCATTTTTTTAAGAGCTGCATGTGTTAGATTTTCACTCCTATGATATTGTTATAAGTTTTGTACGAAACAAACATTATGTTAATACACAAAGACACTTCCAGTCTAAATTTTGTTTTTATCCTTTAAGCTTGACTCTTGCATAATATTCCCTACCAACTCCATCGATCTTCAATTGGTGGCACAATGTTAGAAACCAAAATCGAATAGCTTTTGTAAACTGTATGGACACTTCGATTTCAATGAAGTCTACATGGTTGGGCAAATGGTTGGTGGTGAATCGTGGAAAGGATACCATAATCCAAGATAAGATGATGCTTTTTCATAATGAAAAGGACAAACAAGGAGCAGAAAAAAATGAAGTCACTGTGATGAGGAAACACAGTATAGTAACACCGCAGTAAGGACCAAACTGATAGGTAAGGGTAAGGGTATGTAAATAAGTTCTAAGAAAATGTTTAAAATTAGTTGGACAAATAAGTTAATTTTAAAAATATAAATGTACAATGAAGTATCCTGTCTTCTGGTTTTAAATTTGACAACCCCGAAAAATAAGCAACAAGATTGACAGCTTCAGAAGCATTTTTTGTGAATACAATCTCTCTAGAATCAGAAGCATTTATTAAAGATGCAACTTTCCTTCTAGCTGATTCATACTCATATGTGGCCTTTGCACTACATCCATACAAATTATATGCAATAAAGCAATAGGTTAATACTGTATATAAATTGAGTGTGCATTGACCTCCGATAAACAAGAAAGAAATTAAAATAAAGTGTCCTCAAATTGCACATATGCACCAAATATTACAGAATAAGTACCTCAAGTGTATGCCCCGATGCAATTTGAATTGTAGCCTTCATAATAGTTTTGCAATGCCTTCAGTAGAACGGTTGGCTTATGAGAAGTTGCTGCATTGTCATAACTTCATAATTATTTTTTTTTTGACCAATTCCAACTTTAACCTTCTTATCAGCATGTTGCTTCTTCTTTGGGTCAATAATTTCATGTTTGGTCTTTAACAACTATTGATACTTACACGGATCATCATCATGACTTGTTTTTTCATTTTTCATACTAACATGTTCCTTACAATACAATATTGTTCCTGGTTAACCAAGATTTCTTTGGGCCCACTAAATATATTTGAAACTGACATTTACCCTTTCATTTCCATACAATCCAACATCCTCCATGCACTATGTCATTACCTATTTTTATTTATTTCTTATCAAAGTCGTGTGTTAAACATAACTTTTTTTTTTAAATGAGTTTGTCTCATGCCGTCAAATCTTACTCATATAGGTGATTTTTTAGGGTTTAGGATATTTTTTTTAAATATACTCATTTTTGTTAATTTTTTGCGAAAATTACACCATTTTTAAAAATTTTCCTTAATTGGTTGAGCAAGATGCGATAATGGTTTATAGATTGTTGTGCTGGTTGATTAGTGATGCGATATTGTGATTTTTATTTTGATGGCATAATGGTTGATATAAAGGTTCACGTGTAAGAAAAATTTTTAAATTTGGAAATAATATATAAAGTATATTTCATGTTAGAGATAACATACCAGACCTTTTGACTAATCAACAGCCTTATATCTTACAATGTCGTTTTAATCTATAACTTTCTTTTGTTCATCATAAGAAAAAAAATTACAGTGATTCTACTAGAGGTTAAGAACGGGTTTACTACAAACACAAAACACTAACTTAATCTGTTATTTTACATATCTTAGTATGTTGGCTTGACCACCCTTAATTTTTTATTATAAATAATTGCATTATAATATTTAATTACTCTTCCTCAAATATTGATTTGATTATAAATTATTTGAGAATTAAAACTTAGTTATTAACATTTTTGTCAATAGAATATGCTTAATTATATTACATATTTATTATCTTAATTACGTAGACTCAAACACTTGAATTTTTGTCTATTGACTTTCGTAATATCCATTTTGGATCTATCCCTATCCGTAAGGATAAATTCAAATACCCATTTTGTCCATACAATACAAATCCACCAGGCGTCTAGATCCCTAAGTTTTATATCGTGGATTGCCTATTCCGAATTTTACAAGTGGTGTCCATTTACACTCTATTAAAAATACAATCTAAAATGTAAAAGGGAGTGTTGATTAATTTGAGAAAATTCCCAACTCCATTTTTTTTTCTTACATCTTTATATGCACCAAGAAATATAAAAAATATTGTTTTATGTAGTTTCTTAGAAAAGATTTTGAATCGAGCGATCTGAATATTTTTTTTATTGCATAATCTAAAAGTAAAAAAAAAAAAAAAGGTATTGTATTATAAATTGTATAATTTGAAATAATTTTTTTTCCTAAAATTGTACAATATAAAAATATGTTTCGAATGGTATGAGTCTTTTTTTACCTTCAAATTATTTAATTTAGAATTTCTTTTCTCTTCAGAATTGATAAATTTCACGGGTTATTCTCACTAATTTAGTGCCCGTCCCGTGCGGATTATGAATGGGTATAAATTCTCGTATCCAACAAACCCTAAATACACCGTATTTTCTCTTTCTCAACAATGGGTACAAATACGAATTCACAAGGCCATGAGTGCTAAAAGAAGCGCAAAAATGTCAAGAGATATAAATTACAAAGGGTGAAAAGGGTATTTTAGAAAATTGGAGGTGTAGGGGGAAATATGGAGATGTATAAAGTAAATACCTTAATTTTAACAACAGCGTGGCCCATTAATTGAAGTATGTTTATTGGGCCCATTGGGTATAACGATGACACCTCGTTTATAGCCTATTTTGTGAAAATTAATTAATATTTTTTGAAATATATTTAGAAACAGACTCACACTTAAGCCATTGGCCAAACTAATGCTACAATTATCTTACTCATTCAAATAAACTCCTATTCCAAAATAAAATAAAATAAATATTTTGTACAAGTTGTTCCATATAGTTTTCAAAAAAATTATTTTTAATTTGTTGCATAAACAATTTATGAAAAAATAATATATTTATATATATTTAAATTTCTCTTTCCTTTTGTCTTAAAAATATATTTAGATAAGTTTTTCTTTAATGGAATTTCGACAAACTGGGGTTAGAGAAACGTGACTAAGAATCATCATAACAAATTAAGAAAAGTTGACTACAGACCACGCTACACCATTTTGGCAAAAAGTCGTTAATAATAGTATTGATAAATTTCCTTTGACAATTTAGGAGTGAGATTAAACAAGAAATTAGATTTTGAATTCGACCCTTAAAACGGGGTTGAACTGGGACGTATCTATCAATCTTTTCAACATGTTGTTTTTATCTTTGAATTATACCACAAAAAAACATTTATCATCTCTTTTTTCAAACATCATTGCTTTCCCTAATATTTGAAATAATGATTTTTTTCTTTTTGTCTTTGTGCATTACTCTCTTAAGAATGAAGGGTTTATATTTTCAATAATGTCTTATCTTTCCTTAATTTTTAAATATTTCATGCCTTTATTTATTATAAACGGGAAAGGAATGATAATGAATTTTATATCAAGAGATTAAAAGTGATTTTGATATAAATATGAATGTTACGTATATCTGTATCCTCCAAATTTATTTGTTGCCTGAGAATTAGATAAGTATAATAATATAATTGAAAACATTATAATTATTGTATATCGTTTTTAAAAAAAATATATTTATAGGAATAATTTATTTCTTTTTTATCGAAAGGATAACAAAATTAGATTACTGTCTGAAATAAGTGGTCGCAGCTCAATTAATACTTTTACTTTAGAGTAAGTCAGATTGATTAGTTTCTTTAAAGATAAAAAAAATTACATTAATTATTCATAAAAAAGTTATATACATCGACAATATAAGAAAATATTCAGTATTTTCCAATAATAATTGCTAAGTACTAAGTTCGTTAACTTTTACGATAGTTATATTTTTTTATCAGTAAAGTAGCTATTTTAAAATCATATTAACCGTATTTTTTTTATTGTTCGAGAATATTTTATTTTAAATTAGTAATACATGATTATTAAACTCTCAATTAGTAATTTAAAATTCTGTTGTTCATTGCCTGTGTGTGTGTTTTTTTTCAAATCAGACACGGACTAATAAATAATTTTTATTTTCAAATTTGACACATTTATTCATTTTAAAAATAATAAATTCTTAGATAGTTATAAGATCGAATCTAACAAAATCCTTCTGTAGAACAAATGTCTTCAACAAGCAAAATCAGATATGCTAATGAATACGAATAATCACAACGTTACAAGATGGTAAATAATCGCATGCGCGTCCAAAAATTTGTTTCATATTCCAAAAAACAATAATTTTTTAATATGAATGAAGTAATCAGAAACATGTGGTCTGAATATTTAATTGTAACCACACTGTCATCCTTAAACCAATAATAGAAATAACATGTCACCAAATATTGACCCACATATCATATCCAATTACTTTATACAATTTAATACAATTTTATTAAACATACAAATTTATGGGTTCTGATTATCATCTACCTTTTTAATAATAATTTTATCAATCAATTACTTTGTGTTTTGGTTAAAAACACAAAGTTCTGTTTTTAATAGATGGGTATTCACCTCTAACCTAAAATTTCAACTTATGGGTTTTTTTTTTCTCATTATATATTGTTTTTTTAACCATTTATATTTAATACAACACTTTAATTTATACTTTACTTCCTAACCCTTAATCAAAATAAGACATGCATAAAATCATAATGTCATTTTATATGCACGTTTGTTTTTCTTCATTTCATTTTCTCTTCTACTACCTAACCTACAAAATCATCTCTATGTGTTTAATTTTCTTTGCCTTCATTCTTTCTTGTTTTTCATTCCTTTTATTTTTTTTTTTCATCAGACCAAATACACCATTGGTTTTCTATCATCTTCCAACTCTTCACCAAAAACGAATGGATAAAACCTAAATTCACAAGCGAAAGGATAAAGATCATGTGCACTAGACTCGACAAAGACAAAAGGCATTGTTATCACGTTCAGACCTTAGCATCAATAAGGTTCAACACAAGGAAATGACAAGTTTTGATGTGAAAGGAACGTATGAGTTGTTTGTTTCCATTTTAACATCACATGCCATTTGATAAGAGTTAGGTTAATTGGCATCTCCACATGAAAAATATGTTTAGACCTAAATATTATAGTCTTTTTAGACAAGATTTTTTCGTAAACTCTTCTGAAAAGTAAAATCAATTATTTTACTCTTAGGCTAATTTGGTTGGACAACGAAAGAAAGATCACTGCATAAAAAACTTGACTTAATCTTTTTTTTCTTTATTTGGATTGTCCAAAATAATAATATATAGTATAGAAAAAATTTTAAGTGACATATAGCAAAGATGATAGAATTGATACCTAAGAATACATAGAAACAACTTTTTACACATGCATTTAGCATTTTTTTTATGATACTATTATTTTGTTCATAAACTAACATTTATGTAATTTTATGTACATTTCATTGTTCTTCCCTCGAACAATCCAAAAAAGCACCCTATTCCTCATTTATGTTTTTCTGTTACTTTTTTTTCATTTATTACCTTTCCACTCACTCATTCATTGATTCATCTAAAAAAAAAAGAAAAAGAATAAACAGCCATTAGTGTTGATGCAACCCTAACTTTATACTAAACAGAAATGAAAGAAAGCTAAAGAAGCTAGAAAAGAGAATAAAGTTGTAGTGTAGTAGAGTCGGCAAAGACGGAAGGTATTATTTCTACCATTCAAATTACAGACAAGGTTGAACACAGCCAAATGGGAAGTGGGGTTGATGTGAAAGCAAGGTTCATTAATCTTCATTTTCACATGCCATATTAGAACAAGAGTTAGGTTTAGGCCTAAACCCCTTTATTGCAATACCCTTATTATTATTATTCTTATATTTGCTCTATATTTTCAAAAGCTTCAATTTTTTTTCCATGAAAACTTAGTTTCTTAGTTTTTAATTGTTAATCATTATAAGGGGTAAAAAATGGTAAGAAAATGTTTAAAAAGAAAAGATTTTTAAGTGTATAAGTATAGTAACAGTTATAAAGCATAAGACTTTGAGGTTCAGAGAGAGAAAAGTTGTGTGCAGAAGAGTGGTGACGCCAGATTCAACGCAAGCAAACCCAAGCTGGGGATGCTGATGTCAGCTATGGCGTCATGCGAACCACTTCATCTCTCTAATGGCACACAACGCAACAGAAAGGCTTTGAATCACCTACTCCATCACTGTTTCTTTCTTCTCTCTTTCTCTCTCTTCTTTCTTTTTGACAGCGAAAGAGGAAACTTCGGGGATGCTGTGTACTTCACCTTCACAGCCGCGTGACATTATCGCTGCCCTTTCATTTCCGAATCTTTCTTTCTTCCTGTGCTAACATACACCCTTCACGCCCTACTTTGTTTTCCTTTCAGAACCTTCCTCGTATTTGATGCTTTGACTTACGGCACGGTGATGGATTCCCTCTCTGTCTCTCTCTGCGTTCTGCCATCAAAGTTCGAACCTTTTTCTGATTTGGATTGATCTGATGCCGCTATTGAGTTGTGGGGCGGTGCTGTTCCTTGACCCTCTCTCCGAGTGAAACCAAAGTTTTTCTCTTTTTGATATTTTACTGAAGTTGTTTGCTGATTTCGGTTATTCTGTTTGGGATCAGTTCTGGGTTTGGTTTGGTTTGGCTATGCTGTTTTGGTGGCTTTGGAAGTTTGAACAAAGGGGTTCTTCTTAGATCCTTTTGCACCTTCCCGGTGCTGAAATTTTGCAGAGAGATATAAAATATTTGTGTTTTTTCATGTCTGTGTCTGAACGCTATTGAAATAGAGTGAGTCTTGTGAGGGGTTGGATCAGATGTCATGCATCTTGTGAGTTGTGACATGAGATTTTGCAGTTAAAACTTATACAGATCAGTGTTTTTCGTTTACACGGCATCTATACTTTCCTTTTCCATAGTTTTTTTTTTTAATTCTGTGCTGGGGAATTCAGGGTTTTGTTAAGTAACATATATTCCATTCGTCAGTTGGTACTTGAACGGTTTTGCGACTCTATCTTTGAGTAACTTTGAGGTTTGGAGTTTTTGGAGAGTAGAAGATATGTTACAGGCTCAATAAGGTCTCAAGTTGTTGAAAATGGCTTATTCAGCCGAACCCTCATCTTCTTTGAGCTTTACATCATCTTCCCATTTATCAAATGGCTCAGTTAGTCACAACATATGCTCTTCTTACGGCTCTGACCCTGGACCGAACCTTGAGGTTATCAGTTTGAGCAAGCTTAGCTCCAACTTGGAGCAGCTTTTGATTGAATCTGATTGTGACTACAGTGATGCTGACATCATCGTGGAAGGAATTCCAGTTAGTGTTCATCGATGTATTCTTGGCTCTAGAAGTAAGTTTTTCCATGAATTATTCAAGAGAGAGATGGGGTCATCAGAAAAAGAAGGGAAGTTGAAGTATAACATGAGTGATTTGTTGCCTTATGGCAAGGTTGGATATGAAGCCTTCCTCATATTCCTGGGCTATGTATATACTGGCAAACTCAAGCCCTCTCCAATGGAGGTGTCTACATGTGTTGACAATGTATGTGCTCATGATGCTTGTAGACCTGCAATTAACTTTGCTGTGGAGTTGATGTATGCCTCTTCCATTTTCCAAATACCAGAGTTGGTATCACTTTTCCAGGTATATTCTATGTTTGATCACATAAATGACTTTCATATCTCACAATTCGCTAACCTAAATGATCTTTCATTGTATTAGTCTTTTACTTTCAAATTAATATAACATCTAAGGATCAAGGTACTAATTCAAGCTTAAAATTTTGCAGCGACGTTTGCTTAACTTTGTAGGAAAGGCTCTTGTGGAAGATGTGATTCCAATCCTTACTGTTGCTTTCCATTGTCAATCGAGTCAACTTGTCACTCAGTGTATTGATAGGGTGGCAAGATCAGACCTTGACCAGATTTCAATTGACAAAGAGCTTCCTCATGAACTCTCAGGAAGAGTTAAATTGCTGCGCCGCAACCCTCAGCAAGATGTTGAAAATGATGCCTCTGCAATGGATGCTTTGTCTCTAAAACGAATCACTAGAATACACAAGGCACTGGACTCAGATGATGTTGAGCTTGTTAAGCTTCTTTTGAATGAGTCAGATGTTACTTTAGATGAAGCACATGCTCTCCATTATGCTGCAGCCTATTGTGACCCCAAGGTTGTTTCTGAGGTGCTTGGTTTGGGACTGGCTAATGTTAATCTTCGGAATTCTCGGGGCTACTCGGTGCTTCATATTGCTGCCATGCGGAAAGAGCCCTCCATCATAGTATCACTACTTTCCAAAGGGGCTTGTGCATCAGATTTGACTTTTGATGGTCAGAGTGCTGTGAGTATTTGTAGAAGGTTGACAAGGCGAAAGGATTATCATGCAAAAGCAGAACAGGGAAAAGAAACAAACCCAGATCAGATATGCATCGATGTTCTTGAAAGAGAAATGCGGAGGAATCCACTTGCTGGGGATGGCTGTATCTCTTCCCATACCATGGCTGATGACCTCCACATGAAACTACTATACCTTGAGAACAGAGGTATGATGTCATGGATGATATTTGCTTGTGTTCTATGAAATTTTATCATGGTTCCAGCATCTATGTTTTGAAATGCTTTGCTTTTTGTGCCTTGAAGTGGAAATTTCCTTTCTTTCTTTCACGTATAATTTTCTCCTCTTGACCTGTTGGTAATCAAGATCTTGCTTTTCCGTTTCGAGGAACTTTTTGTGTGCAAACACCAACTGCAAAATACGTATTTTAGTCAAAATGATGACCATGTATAAGAAAGCCATTATGAGATTAATATTATTTATGGCCTCAGATAGACCATGCAGATTAGATGAATGAGCATTTTTGAAACCATAATTTCTATTGGGTTTGACACCATGTGGCTTACAAAAGGTGAGTTAGGTTGAGTGACATAGTTTCTTAAACTATTTATTTTGTACCTGTAGCTAAATTCCTTTGAGGGATGGTAATGTTGGTGTGGATATTTTTTTTATTCCAGCGTTAAGGCAAGCACTATTTAAGTTTTAAAAGCAGAAGCACTGTGATTGGGGAGCCAGTGTTTATCAAAATCTTTTGTTTGAGACCCATCTTGTTTGATGTTGATTAACTCTCTTAAGAGATCTGATGTGGCTCCTTTGAGAGTGTTGTTTAACATTACTGTGTTTATGTGACTTTTTTCATGCTCAAACCATCAAAAAGTAAATATTGCTCTCTACTGCAGTGGCATTTGCAAGACTTTTCTTCCCTTCAGAAGCCAAACTAGCCATGGACATTGCGCATGCTGAGACAACATCCGAGTTTGCCGGTCTCTCTGCATCAAACTCAAAAGTTTCAAATGGCAACTTGAGGGAGGTTGATCTCAACGAGACTCCCATAGTGCAAAATAAGAGACTTCTTTCTAGAATGGAAGCCCTTATGAAGACAGGTAAATACACTTTTATAAAGTTAGATTTTAATTTCCTTTTGTTATCTGTTGCATGAAGTACGGACATAGACACGGATATGACACGGACTCGTAGACATATGTAATCTTCAAAAATATAAAATACATGAATACATCGTCTATGAATTATATAAATTAACAATCAAAATTTATATATTAAAAATCATCTATGAACAAGGTTAGCCAAGTATAACAAAAAATGAATTTAATTCATTTATCTAAAATCTAAAAAGTTAAAAAAACATATATAATTTAAATATTTTTTATTATATATAGGATTTGTTTCTGATCTTTATAATAAGTCTTTTTAAAATTATGTTGGAACAATGTTAGAATTGTGAGATATTTAAAAAAATGTCTTTTAAATTGGACATTTGATGGATACGTGTTGTTCCTATACATGTTAAAGGGACACGGAGTGTCTGAGCTTCATAGGTTATAGGTTATAGTTAAGGAGTGTTCTCTTCAATATATCATTTTATGTGAATCAAGGGAGAATTTGTTTGCTTGTTTTTGAAAATTTGTACCCAGTTGGATAATGTTTCTGACTACAGTTCTGAATGTATGTTCTATGTTTGTGGTGGTGGCAGTTGAAATGGGGCGGCGATACTTCCCACACTGCTCAGAAGTGCTGGACAAGTTCATGGAGGATGATCTACCTGACTTGTTCTATCTTGAAAAGGGTACTCAAGAAGAGCAGAGAATCAAAAGAACACGGTTCATGGAGCTTAAAGATGATGTCCACAAGGCCTTCAGCAAGGACAAGGCCGAGTTTAGCCTCTCTGGCATCTCATCTTCATCTTCCTCATCCTCCCTCAAAGATTCTGTTGTACATTACAAAGCTAGGAAAGGGTAACAGTAAAACCATACATAGCAGTTTTTGATTTTGACATACATATTAATATATATAGTGCAAATTTTCAAGGTCATCATTTCCACCAACTCATCTGTAAAATTGTGAAAGAAGGAGGTGATGTCTTGCTGTCTTGTGTAATCAACACCATGTATTTTGGAAATAATTTCATATGCTTTTTATGGTGCTAAAATTTTGCTGTAACTTTTTAAGATTCTCTCTTATTCTATATTGTTTTTACAGCTATTTTCTCTTCTTATAAGTAGACTTTTTTTAGTGAGATTCATTATCTTTAAATTTAAACATATTTTCTATTTTCTTTCTTTCTTTTTAATTTTCATTCTATTACTCTTTCATCTGCGTTAATTGCTTTTACTTGTTTGTGCTATGTTACCCCTGTGAAGCTTCTAAAAGTAAATTTGAAGTTAAATAAAAAGCATAATTATTCATAATTACGTTTAATATGTAATACAAATTGCAACGGTTACCAAAGATGATGGATGTGGAATATAAAAGTTGTAGAATGTCATTACAACGCACTTCCCACTGTAAGCTATATCATTGAATCATGATTTTGTCAAGAAAAAACTATTTTTGATAACCCATATTTTCTCTTACCTCCATTTAATAACTCTATATATTAATAAAATATTGAAATAAGTTCTTTAATTAAAGTATAAATTAAATTATTAAATAAACTATTAATAAAAGTGGGTGTAGGATGGTAGTATAAACGTTGAAGGGTTAATTTATTTATTTTTTATTATTAGTATAATGGTCAATTTAGTGTGTTATGGAGGTACAAGCAGAAAGTATGGAGATGCAGGAAGAACATGTCATCAATATGTCATCTCTTTTCTCAGCCATTTTGTTACTTCAATGACAACTATACTGATAAATATGGTTGGCCTTTCAGAATATATTTATTACTGTTCTATTTTTTTTTTATAAATATACAAAGACAATCCTATTCACTCATAAAATTGTCTTTAAAAAATGTTAATAACATCTTAATTCTAAATTCTCTCAAAATTAATAATAGAAAATTTGTATTTCTTAATTATTAGTAATTTTATTAAGACCATCTCTAGCAATATTCTTATTTTGTACACACACTCTAGCATCTTATAATGACACTTTTTTTTTTTTACACAAGAACATTTCTTATGAATGCTGGAGACTAATTTCTTAAAAGTGTAATTATAATTGAACTTTTAAAATGTAATAACTAATAGAGTGCTTTTTCTATCATAAATCAAATCTATGAAAACATTTTTACTGAATTTTATTGATTTAAAGTCAATCAAATCTATTGGACTCGATATAGGGATCAAACATTTTTAGTCACACGTTATTAAGATAATCTATTTAACATAAATTTATGTTGGATTCTTGTCATATATAAAAATTCTTTTGACTAATAGTAATTATAGTATTGCAAATAAGATCAATAAGTTTGTTTGTCACCGAATGAACTGGGAAACAGATCTGATGGTAAAAAAATATTTAACGAATCTAGCATGCAATCATTTACACTAAATTATTGACATCATTTTAAGTTTGAACATGTGCAGATCCAGCAGCAGCAGCAAGTTAATGTAGGAATGGAACAAAGTTACATCTGCAATGTTGACTGCTGTCGTTTTTGCAGGTAACTTTCTTACCTTCTTTATTTTTTAATCATTTAAATAAGTTTTTAGACACTGAGAACCTCATTTTTTTAAATTAAATATTTAATAAATATATTTACTTTCAATCAATGTGCTCGTGCTTTACTGTAAATATATTGTAAATATATATTTTTTAATTAAGTTTTTATTAAAAAAAATTATATTGAGAAATTAAAATATATTTTTTTATTTGTATCTAGTATCTTGTTATTTAATTTTTATATTTTTATTATCACCAAGAGGACATAATTATTACTTCTGTTTTACCGTTTCTAAATTATTAATCAACTAGTTTTTTTCTCTCTCTAATTTTCTTTAATTTATTGATAATTTATATTTTTTAAGAACATTTTGATCGAACTAGCTGAAAAAGATCGGAGAAGAATATACCAGTTGAATGAAAAGATAAAAGTATCAATCGCGATAAAAATAAAAGTATTTTAACCACTTAACATATTACAAACTTTTAATAGAAATCGGATTAAAAATAATCAAATTTACAAAATACTAAACATAAGCTATTAGTAAATAAGCTTTTATTAACTTCAAAATTACAGATTAAATAGTTGGAAAATATGTAGACCCAGTTCAACTTAATATTTTTTTACTTGTTAATAGAGTTTAATTGTTAACTTTTATTTTATAGGCTTTGGTTGTTATTAAAAAATTTAATTTATATGTTACTACTTTATTATAGTAAAGATTATAAATTTAATTTATTGGATAAATATTTTAGACATATATCGTGTATTTTAATTTTTAATATAAACAGAGTATATTAGATCAATCAATGGTCTAATGATACAGTATTTTGACCATTTCAATTTTCAACACTAATACTACGTTTATTCTCGGATCAAAATAATTATATTTGTCTGACAATGCTATTATTATATTAAACATTAAAAGGAAATATTTTTAAAAAATATATATGTAAACGTTTTCATTGTAACTTAATCCCCTTTAAATACTCTTTATTTTCCGTTTACGGTAATTCATTAAAACTTGTAATTATAATATATTCTTCGTCATCACCCGTTTAAACTTAATTAAACTTCTACGAATAGCCTAATGATAAAACATAACTAAATTTAAAAATATAAATTGAAAAATGTGTACAGTTTATTAATCTAGTCAATAATTAAATGATAACATAAACACGTATTAAAAAACAGAAAATAACTAATTGTTGATTGAGTGATATTAAACACGTTTCTTCAAATAAAGTCTTAACTACATCATTGATTATCATCCTTTCATTCTAAACATAAATATTGTAAGAAAAATATGCGGACTAATGTACACTGTGATATTGATAAAGTAATAAAAAGTGGATTTTGTTTTTTCAAAAATGACCAAAGTGATACCACTCAAATTCTCAATCACTTGCACTGTCATTTCAAATAAAAAAAATTATTATTAAATCAGTACTTTTTAGAGCACTTTTAAACGGGATTAAGAAAAAAACAAACAGAAGAGAAGCCCAACAACGAAGTATCAGAAGTGAGCATTAACTAAAGCCACTATCTGCATGAAGGACCACAAGAGCAATCACCAGCCATGCCTCGTAGCAGAATATAAAAGTAATAACTGATTTAGAATCAAATATAAAAAGTTTAGTAAAAGGTTTTAAATTAGTTCTTTTTGGTAGTATTAAAATCAATAATTTTTCATTTGTTTCAATCGCTTATTGACACAAAAGTACTTTTTCTGAGTGCTATAAACAAGTTATACAATTAGCAAGTGACTATATAGAAAAACAAAATCTAACAGTAATGTCAAACAAGAAAGCATCAGAGAGCAGTAACTAAAGCCTCTATCTGCGGGGAAAACCAGCACAACGACACATGCCATAGATATCACTCATAACAGTAACATAAAACAAGAGTTTGTTAAAATCAATATACAAAGTTAAGCAAAGGGTACTGTGTTGTTGATGAAAATAACAATAACAGAATTAAAATAGTATTTTTGGTAGTGATAAAATAGTTTTTAATTGCTATTGTTCAATGACACAGATGTACTTATCATGTGCATGGTCTAACTAAACAAAGAAAGCAATTTGCAATGGCAAGTGACTGTTGTTTAGAAATGTGGTGACAGTTTCACTGAGATGATTAAGATGGTCCAAAGGGGTGCTTGCCTTTACAGAACAGAACATTGTAATTTAAAATAGAGCCTAAAAGATTCACCGTTCACCAAATCCAACCCTTTCTTTGTCTTCATTGCTGTGCCTCTACCCTGCTCTAGCAAATCTAGCTGTCACTGTTTTATTTCTTATATTTGTTTCGTTCTAGTTCATAGAATGTCATTGAAGCCCTTCTTGCTTCATACTTCTCTTTCAACCCATTTCTCATTCACCAGCATATGGCTGCCTTTGGAGAATATTCTACCCAATGTCCAACCCCAGAGAGGCCTAAACATGAGAAAAAACCACTTGCTGCATACATCTGTCATGATCAAAAAGGCCTTCGTTTACCTAAGCACAAGGTAGAGAAGGCTTCAGCAAAAAGTGTGTCTTTTTCTCCTCACCACAAAAGGGTTGGTTCTGCTTCGGAAAGATCAAATTTTAAGTCACAGGTGTCAGCAGATTCAACAAGGGTAGGACCCTTGATGGATGAAGTTGCCATTGGAGCAGTGATTGCTGTCCTCAGTGGCTACATAGGAAGATATGTGAAAGATGATCTTTTCAGGAAAACAATCCGAGAGAAGTGTAGTTCTCTCTTGGACAAAGGAAGAAGAAAGGATTCAGGTGATACGGTTATTATGAACATGGAATTGGGTATGAAGAAAGTTGACAGATTAGTAGAAAGTCAAGGAACAATGGAGCCGATGAGGATGATCAGAAGGTTAAGGAATTCCGTTGAGCTTTTAACCGTAGTTGCTACTTCGAATTCTAAAACTTCAAGGTACGCTTCAACTTGTGGTGTGCCAAATTCACATCTCTCAGCTTGCGCTCAACTATACCTAGCAATAGCTTACAAGCTGCAGAAAAATGATAGAGTTTCCTCCAAGCATTTACTGCAAGTGTTTTGTGATTCTCCAAGTTTTGCTAGGAGATACTTGCTTCCTGACCTTTGGGAGCATCTGTTTCTTCCCCATCTTCTCCATGTCAAAATTTGGTACAACACTGGGCTTGAGTTCTTATCAAATGAAGCTCATGGTGAGAAGGAGCAGAAAATGAAGGTGCACAAAAAAGTTTACAATGAAAAGATTGATAGTGGGACTATTCTGTTTGCACAGTATTACAAGCAATGGCTTAAAGTTGGGGCCAGTGAGCCACCTCTTCCTAATGTCTCTTTGCCATCAAGGCCTTACAGATTATCAAGAAGGTCTTCGGATTCTTTTGTTTCAAATTCCTCAGTCAACCAAAACTTGTAAGCGATATGAACATCTTACATTCACCACCACAACCATCTTTCTGTCAGAAACAAATATGTGCAATTTGTAGCTATGTATGTGATTTTATGTTTATGGTTTTCTTCAACAGATACAAAACAGTGTTCGGCTCCAAACTAGAGCAGCAATCTTCAGGTCTTGGTGACCAAAATGGAGTGTTGAGAATTACTGCAGGCGAAGAGATTGATGAAAAGTTGTATGAAGATGAATTCAAAAGCAGTTCAATTCAGGTTGTCTTTCAATTCATAGATGAAAACCGTCTGATTCAAATTATAGAATTTCACTTCTGATGTAATTTCCTTACTTTTTACAGAAAGGCGATGGGGTATTTGTTGGAAGATCAAGTCAACTTGGCAAGAATCAAGCTCAATCATGGCCAGCGTCGCAGAGATTGGACTATTTTCAGTGTCTTTCCTGCAGGTTCATACCAAAGGAAAGCTTCGAGAACAGCAACCGTAGAGCCAGGAATGCTTTAACTGTTCTTTCAAGAGACTTTGTTGGAGCTATCACAACTATAGGTTCATCAGATATTCTAAGTGACTGTGAATTCGCTATTCGTGTGATTACAAAAGCTTGGTTGAGCTCTCCCGGTGATCCTCTGATTGAAGAAGCACTGACACAGCCTAGTGTAGTTGAAGCCATGCTTGAGGTGTTATTTTCCTCAACTAACGATGAGATTCTTGAATTGATCATATCAATTTTAGCAGAATTAATAGGAAGGAATGGTGCAATTAAACAAATTATACTGAACTCTGATCCTCAACTAGAAATATTTTTGAGGCTTCTAAGAAGCGCTAGTCTGTTTCTAAAGGCTGCAGTTCTGCTTTATCTGTCACAACCAAAGGCAAAGCAGATGCTATCTTCAGAATGGGTGCCATTAATACTTCGAGTGCTGGAATTTGGAGACAAATTGCAGACCCTCTTCACAGTACAATGCAGTCCTCAAGTAGCAGCGTTTTACGTTTTGGACCAACTTCTTACTGGTTTTGATGAAGACAAGAACTTAGAAAACGCCAGGCAAGTTCTTTCACTTGGGGGATTGACCCTGCTAATGACAAGGATCGAAGGAGAGGTCCACGAGAGAAACAATGCTGCTATGATAATTTCATGTTGCATTCGCGCCGAAGGAAGCTGTAGAAGTTTCATAGCTGACAACATAAATAAGTCCTCATTACTTGAACTCATTGTTGTTGGAAGTACACAAAATTCCAGTGGCTATGCCTTGTCTGTGCTAGCTGAATTGCTCTACCTTGATAGGTATGCGCTTGTCACTTACCTTTCTAGATTTTCTTTTTCTTGGTTTGCCATTTTTCTTCTATCTGAAAATGTTAAGAGGACTTAAATTTCATACCAGAAGAACGAAGACTTTGAATTTCTTAAAAGGGCTAAAAGATGGATGGGGTGGCATAAACGCAATGCACGTTTTCTTCATCTACCTTGAGAAGGCTCCACCTGAAGAACGCCCTATTGTTGCAGTAATATTATTGCTGCTTGATCTTATGGTAATTCTTTTTCATTCAACTTAGTAGTGCTTTATAGAAACATTGGTTATGAACACTGGTCTAAGTTCTGTGAATTTCATTATTTTCAAGAAGGTAACTTATAGCTTCTCTATGATTCTATTTTAAATTGATTTACCTGCCTTGAAGAGTTCACAAATGCAATAGCAGTTGTGTTGCAGGAAGATCCTTTCCAGGGAAGCTTGTATAGATCAGAAGCAATCCAGGCACTTGTAGCAGCTTTGAATTGTCAAACATGTAATGATGGAGTACAACAGCAATCAGCACGAGCTCTATACCTATTAGGAGGTCACTTTTCTCCTTCAGGGGAATCATTAATGGAAAAATCTCTTTTACAAAAAGCAGGTTTCAGAGAAATTTGCTTTGAAGCTTCATATCATAGCACGAAAAATGTTGTGTATGATTCAATTCACCAGGTAAACTTTGGTTAAAAGACTGTAGTTTAATTAGCATGCACTAAGAGTATATAAAAAAGTTAGATTGTCATGTTCATGTATATAAAAAACTTTATACATGTTAAAATTTAAGTAAAAACTACAATCATGCAATGCACAATATTTAACTTGTTTGTATTTGCTCCATGAGAGCTTGCTTTTCTATTTTTAGCACATCAAAATTGTTGATTGCTTGTGTCACTTATTAGAATGTGGAGGAGGAAGAAGCAGAAAGTTGGCAACAAAGAAAAGCCCGTGTCTTGTTCAAAAATGGAAATAAGAATTTACTATCAGCACTTGCAGATACCATAGCCAATGGAATCCCGTGTTTAGCACGAGCAAGCCTTATAACCATTTCATGGATGAGCAACTACCTCAATATAATTGAAGATACCGTGTTGCCACAAATGGCTTTCTCAATCTTAAGACCACAGTTACTACAATCCTTGAATTATGATAAAGATGTTGAGGAAAGAGTGCTAGCCTCATATTCATTGCTATATCTTGTCAAATATTCAGGTATGAAAACTTTTACCATCTCCTGATAGACTCTCTCTCAGTTCATCAGAATCAATTCATCAGAAACAATTAGTTACAGAATATAAAAATACTACTAGTCACTTTTTTCTCTCAAACTTTTTGTTTTGCATCATGGTTTCTTCCATGAAAATAAATGTACAAAATCAATAAATTTTCAATTACATGGTACTGGTGTAAAACCCTTTTAATACTGCTAGTGTTATAACTTCATAAAAATATAGCTGCATAACAGGTTCTTGTTATAAAATTTAATATCCTTTTTTGAATTTTCTTCATTTTTCATTTGTCTTGCTATCAGGATGTGTCTCTGACGTACCATCGTTGGACAAAGACTCACTCACACATCTCAGAAATCTCTCCCTAGTGACTTGGACGGCCAACGAGCTCATCGCAATATTCTCAAAAAGAAACTTGCAAATGAGACAATGATTAGCAAGAAGCTTCATGTTGTTGAATCTTCAAATGTTGTTTCTTTTTGATGGTATAAGAGAGATTGTACTCATCCTTGTCTTGTATAGTTGATTAGCTTGAAAGGGAATATTTGTATCAAAGGAAACGTAATATCTGGCTTTATTCAACATAACTTATGGTTTCACTTTCTGAAAAGCTTGTCTAGCCAAATATACTACTGAAAAAAATAAGCCACACAAGAGTGTCTAAAAGTGACTTTGGTTTAGTACATTTAGGACATGTTTGGACAACTTTCTCCATAAATGCTTCTTAGTTCTTACATAAGTTAAAATCTCTTAGAAGGGCTTCTGTAGAAGTTTATCCAGATATGGCTAATGCATGTTGGTTTCTAATCATGCGTATGGAAATAACTTCGTTAATAACAGTTATTCTAAATCTTACAAAAATACTTGTAAGATAAACATCACACTCCACTTATATATTACAATTTAGTCTTAGTATTGATTCTTAGTATTGATTGGAAGATGTCCTTTACAAAAAAACAAGTGCTACAACATGCAACTTTGGATAGTGTCGATCTCAGTTTTTATGTTTGTTCCTAGATAACAAAATTTGTACTCATGTCACATTGTCTTATTCACCCCTCACGTGGTTAACAGAGGAAATAGAAGACAAAAGAGTGAACTTTTAATTTTTATTTTATTTGTTTACACATGGATAGCAAGTTATCTCTTACTCAGTTCTTCATGTGCAACCGTTTGTTCCCGACTGCAACAGGTGAGCATTCTTATAAACAGAATCTGTTGAATAAACAAAAAATATCTTCATTTCTTGTCAAGAATAGCAGACAAACTGCATCAAATAATTTGACGTATAATTGGATCATTCATTATAAAAAACCAATTTGGATTGAACAGTTCTTTAATTTTTTCGTAAGCTCCAACCTCAAAAATTGATATGACCATTTGAAACTGTAATAAAACCTACATGAAATTATTTAGGGTTTTTAGTAATATTTTCAAATTTAAATTTCACTTAAATAAATCACGTGAATCTTTCATATGATAATGCAGTTGGTGGAAATGAAATTTCAATTATCATTGAAAAAAACCATCTCAAATATAAAACTTAATTAATCAGTATTAGTTAATGAGAACATACTCACATAGTTTTTTTGGTGATATCTTAATTGACAAAATTTGTAGAACTGTTACTAATTAATCTACATCTAACTTTCAACCAAAGCTAAATAGACCAAATATTATTCTTTCACTTTGAGTGATACATTGAGTTGAAACAACTAACATGGTGTGTACTTGCGTGTGTCATCCATCACTATTTAATTATGATGCCTCCACCAAAATGGCAAATATTACTTCATTATAAAGGACACACAATCAACTTAGTGTTAATCTTTGACATACCCATACCCTCAATAATATAATGTACCATCTTAAAAATAGAGAAAAATTCAATAATTGGTAATATGATAAATTCAACAACTTTTCCTAAAATAAATTTTAGAAAATGAACTTTAAATTTACTTAATCTCATAAAAATGACTATTCTATATTAGACATTTCTAAGATCAGATATTTTAGGTTTAGACTTATAACCTAGGATAACTACCCAACATGTCATTGGTGGCTATGTAATAGTAGCACAGAAGAGTTTCCTCATTCTACCACTATTTTGGAGCAAAATATAAAGAAATTGGTATGATATATATCCTCTTCTTGGCCTCAACAATGATCCAATTGGGGGACCCCCAATGCATTTTGACAAGTGTGATGATTGGACCAGAACACATTGCATCACAAATCTATAAATAAATGTTACATATATGTGACTTGTGTTGATGGGAACCATTATGATAATGGCTAGCCCCCCAAATACGTTTCTTGCATTGTCCTCTAATGCATATGGGAAAAACCCATCCCTACGCAGCATCACTGCAAAAGAAGATAGCAATCCAAGCCACAACATTAGAGGAAGAAGATCAACAATATCTATGGTCCCCTTTCCACCCTCCTTCCACAGTTCACGTCATCACGTGCACTCTTTATTGCAGTTTTTTGTATGCAAGGTCGGAATCATGATGTTATGGGGAACCTTTGAGTATATATCAACCACACTTCAAAATCGGCTCAAGAACATGGCATCTAAGAGAATACAAAGCAGGGACCACAAATCTTGAAAAAAGAATTGTGAATTGCTGTGTAAGATTCCTTTTGAAACCGCATAATTCAAAGCTTCATGCATGGTTGTATATATATAAAGCAAGTGTAACCGTTTGAATCATTAAAAACCATTGCCTATTATGGTCTAAGGTTAATATGAATGAATTTGTTTATTATGTGTTTTTTGAGAGGTTAAAAAGCTTCCGTGACTTTCAAGATAATTATTGAAAAACTCATCATATATACATATAATATAGTATGTCATTAGATGTGAGTATAAGAGAAGAGATGGATTCATGGTCCCCTTACTTTATATTTTTTTATATAAAAAATCATTATTCTCTAAAAAAATTCATTCATGTAAAAGGTTAGATTAGCTATAAGAGTGAAAATAGAGTAGAGTTGGATACTATTACCTAACTCACCCCAAGTTTATGTCAAACTCAAATTATTTTCTAAATAATTATTATGAAGTTTTTAAAAAAAATGTATTTAGTTATTATTTTAAACTTTATAGCTGATTTATTTAAGCAAACAATAATAACATTGTATTGTGGAGTTTTAAAATTACATCATAATATATATATATATATATATATATATTAAAAGCACTCCCTCAATTACTCAAATTTTAACGTTATCTTATAAAGGTAAAATATAAGTGGATAACAAAATTATGAATATTTCATTCTCAAATGAAACTTGTGTGAATTTTAAACAAAAGCAGATAAAGTGGACTAATTTTAGAGTGGACCACTTTCATAACTAGTATTTATCACCACATCATGTGTACTTTCTTTTGGGTTAAGATATTTTACTATTTATGAATTTTTGGAGATTTAAGGAAATGATTTGTGAGGATTGTGTTATTTGGTTTAACTGACTTATAAGGATCTGTGATAATTTATATGGAAAGTTTTGAAAGAGAATATGATGTGTTAGATGGGGAGAAAGAAATGGATTTGCAATAGAAGATAGGCGTTTTTGACATCCAATTAATTGCTTAGAACAAAGAAGTTTTTGCAAAATAACTAGGTTTATATAAAATGATTTCTAATATAAATTGAACTAAAATATTTTTAGTCTAACCCGTTTATCTTTTAGCCAAAATGGATTTAAGCTGGATCTACTAGTATAATAAATTCACTTTATAAAACAATAATTATATAAAAAAATAATTTTTTCTTAAAAAAATATCAGTATCATAATGTATATTTATTTATACATAAAATTATTACAATTAAAATTAAAGTTAATTATATTGATATGACTCAAATTCTAACAATATATTTTCTATCTTTTTAAAGTGGACCAAAATAATTTGTTGGCCCAATATAAAGTTGACCATATAAAAACTTGATATTCAGACCAGTCTATTTAGGGGTCCTAGATGAAGACTATGAAATAAGAGAAAATTAGAAAGAAATGACGAAAAAATCTTATATAAATATCTAAAATTATAAAATTAAGATAAATCTAACGCTTAATAGGTGTGGTGTGTAGTGGAACACCTCTGGTTCACTTAAAAACAAATAAGAAAATGTTAAAAAAAAGAGGTGAAAGAAAATATTGATAAATAACGATTAATGTTTTTGTTACAATTTTGAAATGGAACACTAGTAGTTTAATCTAGAAATTATTATATGTATTTTATAATTTGAAATGATTGATTAATAGTAAATAATTAATATGAGTTGTAATTTAACTAATTAGATGCCAATTAATATTTTATTTGATTGAGATCAATTTAAAAATCTAATAATAAAATGATGGAATAATATAAAATTTCATAAATTAATCTACATATAATATTTATTTTAAGTTTAATTAAATATAATATAGCTATAAGAAATAGTGATAATGATTAAAAATTTTATTTTTGTAAATTATATAAAATTTTAAAGTAATGAGTTGTCACCATAACCCATTACCTTAAGACAATATGTATTATATATTGTTCAGTTTTTTTTTTTATTGTGATATTTCTTATAAATAATATATCTTTATTATATAAGTAATATGAATTTTAATTTATTCTTTATTAAATGTACTGTATTATATCACAAGAATCAGCTATAAAATTGTGATAGTAAAAAATAATTATGATAATAAGTCAGGGCTATAAGTTTAAAAGATAAAAGAAAAAGAATGAAAAAATAGCCACCACAAAGGAGAAGAAAGAATAACTCAAAACAAATAGGACAAATATAAGAAACATCATCTTAGCCATATATTACTTTTATTTATATATATATATATATATATATATATATATATATAATAGATTATTTATAAATAAAATAAGTAAAATAAAAAAATTACTTAAAGAATATTATAAAAGAAATAAAAAAAAGGCTTATTAAAAACACTCTAATTTTGTTTTATTTTAATTAAAATTGAAACTTATTCAATTCTATCAACAACTTGAACCTTGTAAAAAAAAAAGACTCTTAATCTTTATTTTGGTTTAAAATTTATTTTAAATTTTAATTACATTAATTTTAATTAGGTGGTGGTTTTATTTTAATTAAAATTAAAATTAATATTCAACCAAAAATGTAAATGATGTAAAAAAAAATGTTATTAATTCTTATATAATATATTGAGTTAGAATTTGTTTTGAATTTTAATTACATTAATTTTAATTTGATGGAATCACCACTGACAATACATACTAAGTTCACACATACCAATTTACTATTTTAATTGTATTAATTTTTAATTAAAATTAAGTATAAATTCAATTCATTAACTAGAGAAAATGAAGAGTCCTTACAGAAAAAAAAAATTAAAATTACACATATTTTACAATTTAATTTGACGATTTTGATATTTTATGATCTTATATGAAATTTAAATCATAAATAAATAAATAATATATAAGATCTTACAATTCTATAATATTTTATTATTAAAATATTGATTTTGACTACTTGTTTCTTCATATTAGTCTATTTATGATACCTTATTCAATTCTAAAATAAAAGTTTCAATTTTAATTATAATGAAAAAAGAGCACTTAAAATAATGATCTACTTACCTTCATCAAAACTTTACCTTCTACATTCACCACCACCGCAACAAAGTGATAAAATTAGAATCACCCACATATTATAGATTAAATAACAAGCGTTCCATTTAAAAATTGTGAAAAAAGATTCAGAAACAAAAGAAAATAAACAACTGATGTAAAACAAAGTCAATTAAACCAAAAAGGATAATATTCCTTATCTTATATGGGAAATGATAAAAGGTTTATTATTATTAATATTTCTAACTTTTAATGTTCAGATAGTTCGCTTTATCCTAAAGGAAATATTTATTCAATAATTTTTTTTTTACTTTTTCCATTCCAAGTGAAGTCATTATGAATTTATAATGCAAAGATTCATAATTATATATTCATAATTATGTGTTTCAGAATAAAATTAATAATAATAATTAAAATTAAAAGTTTAAGACTTAAGTTTTACAAGATTTCTATATATGAAAATACATTGATATGATAATAAATTTAAGATTTTGAACATTAAATAGAAATTTAGGTATTAAAAAATTATTTTTTATGTTAAAAATACTTTTATTTTAGATAAATATTTGTAATAAAATTTACTTTTATTTAAAATGTAAATAATATATTATTAAATTAAAATTTATAAGATTCCATATGAAAAGGACAATAAATATAAAATTTTAAAATAATATAATATATTTAATAAAAAAAATTAAAATTTACATTAAATATTATATATATATATATATAAAGTCTCACATTTAATAAAAATAAACAAATTGAGTAATATATAATAAAAATATTTATACATTTACTGTCTCAAAGGTGATGGGTTTAGTGGAGAAAATTCATTAACTTAAAAATTTTATATAATTTATAAAATTAAATCACATTCATTAAATATATTATTTATATAAAGTTTTACATAAACTAAAAATAAATAAATTGAGCAATATATAATAAAAAAGATTTATACATTTATTGTCTTAAAGTGATGAGTTTAGTAGAGGAAATCCATTTCCTTAAGAATTTTATACGATTTATAAATTTAAATATTTAACCACAATCATTATTTCTTATAATATTTTATTCAATTTAATTTGACATACAATAAATATTATATATATATATATTAATTTATGATAATTTTATATTATTTTATCATTTTATTATAAAATTTTAAATTGATTTCAATTAATAAAATGTTAATTGACATCTAATTAGTTAAAATACAACTCATATTAGTTATTTATTATTAATCAACCATTTCAAATTATATTTTTTTATTTGTACTTATATATTTCATATTTTCAATAATGTATCATTATTTTGTTTATCTTCTTTTATTTATATCACTAAGTTAATTTTCTTAAATACTAAAATCACCTTGTAATATTATGCATTTTTTTAAATCTATTTTTAGAACAACTAACATCAATCAGGACAATTATTATAAGAAGTATCCAGTTAATCACACATTTTTTCAATTAAACAAAACTTAAACTATCTCACACCAAGAACATTGACACAAACACATAAAGATCCCCTCATGCTTTGAAGTTCTATAACACTTCTCCATATTAGTCTATAATACATGGTGATGATATCCTTACTTAAAATAATTATGTACCTTCCCTTCATCAAACTTTACCTCTTAAAAAATATATATCTTAATATAAAAAGTTTCCATTTGAGTCCATAACGCTAGTATATGCACATGGAAAAAGGAAAAAGGAAAAAGTGAGCCTGGTTAAAGCTTTCCGTGACATAGGCACTTTGGCCTTGGCTTTTGGCTCTGTTACACACTGACCATTCCCTCTGCAACTGCAACATCGTATCTCCTTTGTCCTCTTCCTTCACCTTCATCTTATTCCATCACTTTTCCTTCTCTTTTTCTGTACTCTCTCCCTCCTTCTACCAACTTTTCTTGTCCCTTCTGCTCTATTCCCCACACTCCACTCTTTTTTTTTTTTTTTTTTTCTATCTCAAATACTCTTCTTTGGCTCAAGGTGGCTTCTTTTTTACATTTCATCACACCCCTTCGATTCTCAACCCCTAATTTGGTTTATCCAAGGTGGTTCATTGTCTCGTGATTCTTTTGCTTTTCGAATTTCTGGGTCGTTACAGATTATGTTTCTCATATTTGTGTAGTTTGTTTTGGCGTCTTCTTCTTTCTCGTTTCTGGTGGCTGTTTTCTCATTTTTCCTTTTATTCTTTGAACTTATCGCCGTGACTTATAATCAGAATTCAATTTTTATCATCACAATTTCTTACCTGATTCTTGTTATTTTTTTCTTCTTCTTTTGTAGATATTCATCCTTGGAGGGGAAGCCTCTGTTGCAACTTTGCATCTCTGGTTATTCCTTTCATCAGTCGAGTCGGATTGTGGGGTCCTTCAAGATTGGATCCCGACCTTCGAATTTGTTGGCATGATTTCTTCACACCAGTAATGATCAATTTTGTAAGTGAGTTGTAATCTGAGTTTTTATGTTAAAGTGAAAACGTGTTGATGCTTTGCATGGTTGAGTGAATCATTATCGGACATGAAGTATTGTTGAAGTTCTTAACCTGCACAATGAATTCAGTAACGAGCAAATGTATGATTTTGCTTGTTGCTGTTTTAATTTTTAGAGCACTGTTGTTTCCATCCTTCCCTGGCTTTGACGGGATTGAATGGAGCAACCTTGTATATATCCGCACTCCGTTGTTGAATTTGGATTTTGGAATCCGACAAGATAAGTTTTTGGTGGTTCCCCAGATTGTGTGGGGATTAAACAACCAGAAGATTGCATTTGCAAGAGCCTGTCTTACTGCTAGAATGCTGAACAGAACATTGTTGATGCCAAGCCTCAGTGCCTCATTGTTTTACAAAGAAATTGACCTCTTGCAACCTATTTCCTTTGACAAGATTTTCCAATTTGATAAGTTTAATGCCCTTTGCCATGGTTTTGTCCGATTGGGGCGCTATTCAGATGTCTCTAATAGAACAGAAGTGCTGGAAATGGAAAAGGGTAGTGGCAGGAGGTGGACTGTGGAGAGAGATTTGTCACAATTGAAGGAGCATGGTAAGGGCTCCTTAGATGAGCACGAGGTAATTCGGATTGTAGGAAAGAACCCTTTCTTGTGGCATGATCATTGGCCTGTAAAGGACTATGCAAGGATTTTTGAGTGCTTGTATTTGACAGAAGAGATTGCTAAGGAAGCAGACAGAGTTGTGTCTAGGATTAGAGCTGTTGGAAGAAAGATAACAGGCAACACTGAAGCAGTGGAAATGCAGAACAGTATCACCAATGATGGACCTTCTTTTGAGCCCCTTCCCTATGTTGCTGTTCACATGAGGATAGAAATTGATTGGATGATTCACTGTAAAAATTTAGAGCGGCGACTGAACACGAATCAAATCTGCAGTGGCAAGAAAGAGATAGTGGAAAGAGTTAGGAACATTGGTGGTTTGAAGACTCCAGTTGTTGTTTATCTTGCTGTTGCTGATAAACTCCTGAACGATTCTTCTATACTTGAAGGTTGGGGAGATGGGTTTCTTCCTTTGGAGAAGAAGAAACTTGGTGTTGACGGAATTTATAAGAAGTATCCGTATTTAATTCAATCTGCAATCGACTATGAAGTGTGTTTAAGAGCTGATACCTTTGTGGGAAACAGTTTCTCCACATTTTCAAGTCTTATAGCTCTTGAAAGAACACAGAAGATGATGAGAATGAATGCCACCAACTTGTGTGGAGAAAATGTAAGATGGCCTTCTTATGCTTACAACATACCAGGCACATCAAATGGTCCAATGAGATGGGTTACAAACATGTCAGAATCAAATCTTCAAGCAATCAGCTATGGCACCAATCACATCTCTTGTTAACCTTGCCTTGTTTAGTTAGTTATTGCTGCTGCTGCAAACTTTTAGTGTAGATAAAAGAGCCCTTTTTTGTGGCTCAACATTTTCACTTCTGGGTATGATTGCCACACTTGGAAAGATGGATTTTGATGTAGTGAACACACTTGAGGTACAGTTTCTCGTTGTGGAAATTGAGCCCACTATTTTGAGACCAATTTCTCAGATCTGACACTGTTTGGTTGTTAAAAAACGAAGTCCCTCCAAAAGGGTAAGTTTTGGTTTCTCTATACATTGTGTTTATAGTTTTGGGTGGTGTTACCGTTGATTTATTGGTTCACGTGGGAGAGAGTTGCAAAAGTTTGAGAGAAGAGTGTCTATTTTTGTTGTACACTTGAGAGATCTCAGAGTGGACCCATTTTAGTTATTCAAGAAAAAAAAGTGGACCCTCTTTTATTTTCTTCTGCAAATGATCTTCAGGATTCCATTTTCAGAAACTATCTGTTACCAAGGTTTAGTTAGTAAAGAAGAGACTCATATTTTATTAGATTTTGTGTTTGTTTCCTTCATTGATGCAAAAACTTGTCAGTGAATAATCTGTTAGTGGTTTTTCTAATCTTGTGAATTTGACTTAGGCGATATTTTATTTAGGTATCATAGTCATTATTTGAGATACCTAACTTTTCGGTGCATAAAGTTTCTTCTTATTCACACTTAAATAAAAACTTGGTTAGTAGTCATTGTTAAGGGGAGACAAAAACAAGGCTTGTTATGTTTTTTAGACCTAGAAATTTATAGTCAACCTGGATTTGCTTTCTCAAATTTATAATTAAAATTGTATTTTTGTTTTTTAATTTATAAAAAATATTACTTGAATCATTTTAATTTACTTCTTAAAAATAATAAATGTTCTGGAAAAGTCATTTTAATTCATCAGGATTAATTTTGTTTTCAAACTTATGAAACTATTATTTTATTTTTAAAATCGAAATTCATTCCGTATTTTAGGATTAAACATAATAAATGCAAAAGTAGATAAAGGGTGCCACTCTTTTTTTAGGTTTTGCTATAATGTGTTACCATGTACATGTTAAGTTTTATTTTTTTTCACAAAAATAGTAACGAATTGTATCACGTGCCTTTGAATTATTTCATTTTAAAGTTCAATTTCATCGTACTTTTTCCTTTTATTTTTCAATTGATTTTTTGAAATTGTCATCTTAGATTAATTTTAGATACTGATTTTATTCTAATGCAAACTCATGTCTTATTTTTTTCTATTGCCATATTAGTTGAATTTAATGAGTGTATATTTATAATTTAAAAGTCTACATTGTGACCAAATGACAAATCATCTTTCATATACTTTTAAATAATTATCATTAGAACTAAAAGAAAGTATTGTATTTAGTGGTGATTTCATGACGATCATCTGACAGGGTATAATATATTTTTTTCATATTAGTTTTAATAGTGAAAATGAAAACAAATCTGAATGTTTCTAATTTACTCATGATCAATTAATTTTTTTCCGCTGTTAATTAGATGAGTCCAAGATAAAGTGATTTCATATTTGTTAAATGAATAAGAGAGAATATACAGGTTTTCAAAAATATAAGATAAAAGAAAACAACAATAGGGGAAAAAGATTGTAGGATAATAAAATAGTAAAATAAATTAACTGAGATTAAATATATTATTATTAGTAGTAAAAACATAATAAATTAACTAATACAACCACTATAACAATAAAGCTTAACATGTATAACTATATAAGGTTACACATTATTGAAAATTTTATTTTTCTTTCTTTAAGTATTCCTTTATATTGTCTAAAAATGATAATATTGACCCATTTTACATTTAAATTATAAATATTTATTCCAAATAATTTATACTCTATACCGGTTAAGATGTGAATGGTAGATAAAAGCACTCATTATAATTTTTTTTTATTATTTATTAAATATGTATATGAATAAGTTGCGTCACTGGAAATATTAGCATTACGACTTTGAACTAAAAAAACTAGAACTGAAATAGTACTAATGTAGTACGATGATTTTCGTAAATTTTTTTTTTTCATTTAAGTCATACGACGTTAGTACAACTTCAGTTTTATTTTTTCCACGATGACATGACTTTTTTATGGCACCATTTATCATTTTTCTTGTTTTTTACATATACTTAGTAAATATTAAGAAAAATTACATTGAATGTCCCAGATAATTCATAGTGTAATATTTTCATTATTTGAGTTTTATATTAAATTAACTATTAATAGATTATTTTTTATATAATTGAAAAAAAAGCTAAAGAAATTCTAATTAACAAATAATAAGAATAATAAAATATATGTTTTAAATTTAAATTACATAGATGAAATTAAATTTATTTTTTAGATGTATTAATTTAATATATAAATTAAAACATATTTATATTTTAATAAAGTAATAACATTTTCATTTTGTTATAACAACAATTATTATTTTTTAAAAGTAGATGTCTAAATTTATTCAAGTAATTCGATTAAGTTAAAATTGACCATCTTTAATTTAGTCATTTCAGTTTAACAAATCTATTTTATCAACTACTTATGTTCTCCATTAAATCATATATATTTTTTGCTTTGGCGGGAATGGAACCAGCATAAGGATGATTTTTTTTTTCATCAACAGAAAGATAAGAGATGTAGATAAACGTGAAAGTTTTTTCAAAAAAATTATATTGCAAAAAATAAGATAAATTTTATATAAGAAAATTTTCTTTCCATGTTGGAAAGGATATGATAAAAGTCTCCGTAATTGATTACTTATTCAAAACAATTGATTATATAATCAATTATATTAAATAAATCATTTATTATGTTTAGAAATATTTTATTATTTTTATATTTACGTACGAAAAGTTTTACTAACTACTTCATTAATATAATTATGACGTTATATATTAAATATAAAAATATCAACTTTTCTAATACAGAGAAAAATTAAAATAAATAAGTTTATATTTTATAAAATAATTTGTTTCAATATATTATTATTTTGAAATATTTTTTATTTATTAAAATATAATAATTTTTCTATTTAAAATTTATTCAAATCTACTTTATATTTTACAAATTATTATATATATATATATATATATATATAAATCTTCCACTCCTCTTTTAATTCAAATAAAACATATATAAAATTAATTTAATTAATATCCTCTATAAAAAAACTATTAAAAAAACAAAAAATATAGTATTTTTTTATTCAAATTATCTGCATCAAATCCATAAATAAAGGCCCAATCAACCACATTCAAACACTACAACAAAAAGACAAATAAGCAAACCCAAACATACCGAATATATAATAATCTAACACAAAAAACAATGATTCGTGGATTAGACTACAAGTTACCCATATTATCCGTTATAACAATTTTTTATATTTTCATAAATAATAATTAAGTTTTAAATTAAATATATTTTTATACTATTGTTCAATAGTAATAAATTAAGACAATTCCATCTCACTATCCTTAGTCTCTCAACTAAGCATTCTGAGGGAATGCGGTGGTGGGATCTTTGAAAAAGATTTTAAGCGACAGAGCATTTTGGTGAGTGGAGTGAGCTCCTATATAAACTCCCTCCATTTCAATTCATTCACCTATTCTCCTTTCTCTAACCCTCACCTCTTTCACTAATGGAAACCGGTGCTGGCGGTAGCCAAGCTCAACGAAGCGGTTACAACAGAAAACAAATTCCGCCACAGCAACCGCCTGAGGAACCGAATCTGCGGCCAGAATGCCGACGGCCGAGTGGAACTGAGCCGGACCTCGTTCTGCAACCTGAATGGCGCCGTCCAAGGCCAAGCGCTCCTCCTTCCGAACCTTCCAACCGTGGTGGCGAAGAGGAGATTCTTCTCCAACCAGAATGGCGGCGCTCGAAGCCAAGCGCGAGTGCGAGTGCGAGTACTACTGTTTGGGAACCTGAATGGAGACGATCGAGAACAGGTTCAACGGCATTTCCGTGGAACCAAAATTACAGTGTTCGCAAACCTAGTGCGTCGAGTTCCAGTGACGTTGAAAGACGCAGTGATCCTAAAGACCGTTGGCGAGCTGCTCCGGTTGCAGGTATATCCATTCTTAGAAGAAATGCTCTGTTGTGCTTGGTAATTGCTCTCTTTGTTCGTGTTTTAGGACTGCAAATAGGAAATGTAGAAACTACAGAAAGATTCCTCTCGTGTCAGGTCTAAACTTGGAGTTTTAGTGTTGACTCTGTAATCATTCATTACAGTGGTCAACAAGTAAATTAGCACTGAAGTTGCTGAAAGCGCATAGTTCTTTTGTATTAGCCGTTTAACGTAAACAAATTCTAGTAAGTTTTTGAAATTGCATGTTGTTGATCACAGTAATTCAAAATTAAAAAGAATCTGTACAAAGTAATAACTCTAATATGTGTTCAAAAAAACTGATAGTAAGGTGTTGAGTTTAGAAACATGGATGAAGCAACTTGAATCTCAAGGACTAATTTGCTGGTTTTTTTACTTTCTGGATACACTTTTAGAGACTAAAATGATAGTTTACTCAATGGAGAATTTAGTGGTTTTGTTTTAACTGATTATTACAAAAACGTGGCATTCTCACATTGTTTCCTATTTTCAAGAATTTGCAAGTGAACTGATGAAAATTGCAAGGGTGAAGTTTGAATAAATTCTCAGTAATTCATAAGAGAAGAAAATAAGATGAAATGAGTTTTTTCTATAAGCTAAAATTAACTTATACACTCTAACTTTTAGAAAAGTTGGATGAGTATAAAATCTAATTGCATTAAGTTGATTTTAGCTTGTGAGATGATTAAATTAATTTTACCTTCTTATTTTCATTTTTTATATGGTCTGGACTTATTTATCCAAACAGGACCTTAATCTTTTTTTACTATTTTCTTTAGAAATTCCTGAACTCAAGAAGCAAAGAGTGAGTTGATATTTTTTGTAATTATTAGTAAAAGTGTTTCAACTAGAAAACCCCCCAAATTAAGATGAAAAGTAATAGTATTCTTTTTGTTATGAATTGCAGGCATAAAGACAACAAACTAGGTTAACAATCTTCGTGGAAGTTTTATCGTATAAATTTTTAAAATCTTGTGTGATTATTGTGTTGATTTGTTTTTTAGCTATTGAATTTCCTTGCAGATTCTGTTGTTCCCAAGCTGGAAAAACTACAAATATCAAAACAGTTACCTACATCAAGTTGTACCCTTGAAACAAAGGATAAAATATCACCTATTCAGAGACCTGATAATGGTGGCACGCTAGCAATTCTAACTAGCAGACTCCGTGTCAATCATTTCCCTGTTAAGTTTGATCCAGAGCGTACAATAATGCATTATAGTGTTGGTGTCAAGCCTAAAATTTCTTCAAAATTTGGCCAGCCTCAGAAATTATCGAAGTCTGATCTATCCATGATCAGAGAGAAACTCTTTTCTGATGATCCTGAGAGATTGCCCTTGAAGATGACTGCACATGACGGTGCAAAAAATATTTATAGTGCAGTACAGTTACCAGAAGAGACCTTTACTGTGGAGATCACTGATGGAGAGGACGAAAAGATCATTTCATATAGTGTTACCTTAACTCTTGTTAATAAACTTAGGCTTTGCAAGTTAATGGACTATCTTAGTGGGCATAATCTCTCCATTCCTAGGGATATTTTACAAGGGATGGACGTGGTGGTGAAAGAGAATCCTGCTAGACGGACTGTTTCTGTAGGAGGACGCTACTATCCCACGAATCCTCCTGTAGTGATGAAGGATCTTCTCCATGGGATAATTGCTGTTGGGGGATTTCAGCATAGTTTAAAGCCTACATCTCAGGGTCTGTCCTTATGTGTAGACTACTCAGTTTTGGCTTTTCGGAAGGGAATACCAGTCTTGGATTTCTTGCATGAGTGTATTGATAACTTTAAATTGGATGAATTTGAAAAATTTAGGAAATGTGTTGAGGATGCACTTGTTGGATTGAAAGTCAACGTGACACATCGTAAATGCAATCGGAAATACATTATTTCAAGATTAACTCCTATGATTACAAGGTATGTCACTTTTCCCATTGACAATACCGGTCGATGGAATCGCCCAAAGGATGTTAGTCTTCTTACCTTTTTTAAAGACAAATATGGAAAGGAAATTATGTACAAAGATATTCCTTGTCTAGATTTAGGTAGTAAAGACAAGAAGAACTATGTACCCATGGAATTCTGTGTTCTAGTTGAGGGCCAAAGATATCCCAAAGAGCGTCTGGATAGTATTTCTGCAAATACATTGAAAACAATGTCACTAGTTCACCCAAATGAGAGGGAGTGTGCAATACATAAGATGGTGCAGTCTAGTGATGGACCTTGCAGGTAAGGGAACGTTATTCCAATTGCATTACTTCTGTATGTGTATGCCTTTAGGAACTTGCATTGTTACATTCCTTAATTCTTAGTTACATCTGCATGTGATGTCCCATTGATGGATTTAGGTCGTATGGTACTTATTTAAAGAGTAAATTGCAGGTTTCATGCACTCTGCAATTCAGTCCACATGCAGATTAGGCATAGGGTTTTAAAAGGTGAAAATGATCCTCTAAACTTCATACTTTGTGTGAAAAACATCTGTCGACCAAACGTGAAATATCTACCGGGTGCTAGGTGCAAGCCCCTCAACAAGTTTGGTCCATATGCTCTGGTGGTACTAACTGCCAATGTTGAAATTGGTGAATTCTTTGCATAGTTTAAACAAGAAACATAATACTAGGATCTCTTTACAGCAGTAGTCTTTGAACCTATTAATACCAGGAAAATGAAGAGGCTCGGCTTTCTTTGAAAGACAAGAAAGAACAATATTTTTTGACAGTGTTCCTTGAAGTATAATAAAATTTGACAATTAGACTTGTAGTTAAATAACATGAATTACACTGCTAATGCTAGACTCCTCAAGAAATTAGGAAAATTATATTATTAGATTCCTGATGAAATACTACATATGAAGTTAATTTTCTATATATGACAGTGGTTAATTTCAAACCAGGAAATTATCAGCAGGATGCTCAGCTGTGTTGCAATTGTTCTTGTATGCATATATAAATACAAACGTGCACATTTTTGTATCCGTTACCTTGTAATGCTTGTTAATATATTCGTGATTATATGATTGGTCCACTATCTTCCTTCATCTTCTAATACGTAGGAGACATGTCTCATTACAATGTTTTCTTTTGGCAGCGGTGGTTTTACTCAAAATTTTGGAATGAGTGTCAACACAACTATGACAACTATTGTAGGACGTGTACTTGGTCCTCCAGAATTAAAGTTAGGTGATCCAAATGGAAAGATCATTAAATTAACAGTGGATCTGGAGAAATGTCACTGGAATCTTGCCGGAAGGTCAATGGTGGAAGGTAAACCAGTTGAGCATTGGGGCATTCTTGATTTCACTAGTTTTGGGTCATTTAAGTACAAATTAAGAGGCAAGGATTTCATTCAAAAGCTTATAGGCAAATACAAGAAATTGGGTATATACATGCAGGAGCCCATTTGGTATGAAGAATCTTCAATGAAGATTCTTGCGTGTCATAATTTGCTATCTGAATTACTTGAGAAAATTAAGAACATTTGTAAATATAACCAAGTACACCTGCAATTTCTTTTGTGTGTAATGGCTAAAAAAAGTCCTGGTTACAAGTACCTCAAATGGATTTCTGAGACCAAACTTGGGATAGTAACACAATGCTGCTTGTCTAATGGTGCTAATGAAGGAGAGGACAAATTTTATACTAATCTAGCTCTCAAGATCAATGCCAAACTAGGAGGCAGTAACGTGGAGCTCTGTAATGGGCTCCCTTACTTTGTGGATGGAGAACATGTGATGTTTTTAGGGGCTGATGTCAACCATCCTGGTTATCAAGACACCAGGAGTCCATCAATTGCTGCGGTGGTCGCTACTGTTAACTGGCCTGCTGCAAATCGTTATGCAGCACGTGTATGCCCACAATACAATCGAAGTGAGAAAATATTGAGCTTTGGGGATGTTTGCCTTGAGCTTGTTTCATGCTATAGGAGGATGAATGGAGTTAGGCCTGAAAGAATTGTTATTTTTCGTGATGGGGTGAGTGAGTACCAGTTTGACATGGTTCTTAACGAAGAACTGCTTGATTTGAAGAGAGTATTTCAAAGAGTAAACTACTTTCCAACAATCACTCTTATTGTTGCACAAAAACGACATCAAACTCGATTTTTTCCAGAGGGCTGGAGGGATGGATCTTCTAGTGGCAATATTTTACCAGGAACAGTTGTGGACACAAAAGTTATACATCCTTTTGAGTTTGACTTCTACCTTTGTAGTTACTACGGAAACCTTGGTACAAGCAAGCCTACTCATTACCATGTTTTGTGGGACGAGCACAAGTTTACATCTGATGAATTGCAGAAGCTCATATACGAAATGTGCTTCACCTTTGCCAAGTGCACTAAACCAGTATCTTTAGTTCCTCCTGTGTATTATGCTGACCTTGCTGCTTATAGAGGACGATTATACCATGAAGCAAGGATTGGGATGCAACCTCCAAAGTCAACAAAAGATGCTTCGTCACTCTCACGAACCCCTTCATTTGAACAGGGATTTTACACACTGCATGCTGACCTGGAAAACATGATGTTCTTTATCTAAAGGACTTCATGTCCACTCTTCCAGAAGTTGTGCAAAACCTTATACCCTCTGTTTATAGGTGTATTGCATGTGAATCTAATAACTGTCTTCAAGTCATCTTTTTTACTATTATACCTTTTATTTTTATTCGCAAGGCATATTTGAATCAAACCTGACATGGCAAATTTCCAAAATATAGAAGAATATGATAATTATAGTTATAATACTTAGATGATTTCCATTTCATAAAAAGAATTCTAGAAAATGAAACCATAACTCTTGAAAATTAAACTAGTTAAGTTATATAAAAACCGGTCCAAACAACTTATTCTTGTAACGTTTGTAAGTTCATTTTTTCTTTCTTCTTTTTTCTTTTGTTATGATGGTGCTCGAGCAATGTGTAGTTGTTGTGTGTATTAACATTTTTGCAACCCTAACCATACCATTTTTTTTAACAAATATATACCTCATAAGGAAAAAAAGTATTTTTCAGAAACAAAAGAAAATAAACAACGGATGTAAAACTAAGTCAACGTGGTTAAACCAAAAAGGATAATATCCCTTATCTTAAATGGAAAATGATAAAATGTTTATTATTATTAATATTTCCAACTTTTAATGTTCAGATGGTTCTCTCCTTTTTGTAAACCAAATATTTATTCAATAATTTTCTTTACTTTTTCCATTCCAAGTGAAGTCATTATGAATTTATAATCATTGCAAAGTTTCATAATTATATTTTTCAGAATAAAATTAATAATAATAATAATTAAAATTATAAGTTTAAGACTTAAGTTTTATAAGATTCCTATATGAAAATATATTGATATGATAATAATTTTTTTTTATTATTAAAATAATTTTATTTTAGATAAATATTTTGTAATAAAATTACTTTTATATTAAAATGTAAATAGTATATAATTAAATGAAAAATTATAAGATTTTGTATTAGAAGAAAATAAATATAAACTTTTAAAATGATATAATATAGTATGTTTAATAAAGAGTAAATTAAAATCTATATTACTCTTATAATAAAAATATATTATTTATATAAAGTCTCACATTAAATAAAAATAAATAAATTAAATAATATATAATAAAAAAATTATATATTTATTGTCTTAAGGTCATGGTTAGAGGAGAAACCCGTTACCTTAAGTTTTTATATAATTTATAAAGATAAAATATTTAACCACTTAACTATCTTTATTCTATTTATTTTAGCATACAATAAATATTATATATAAATTAATTAATGATTATTTTACATTATTTTATCATTTTTTATTAAATTTTAAATTGATGTTAATCAAATAAAATTTTAATTAACATCTAATTAGTTAAAGTAGAACTCATTAATTATTTAAAATTAATCAATCATTTCAAATTATCTTTTTTATTTATCTTTATATATTTAATATTTCCAATAATCTATCATTATTTTGTTTACCTTCTTTTATTTATATCACTGAATTAATTTTTTTAAATACTAAAATCATCTTGTAAATTATATATTTATACTAATACCTATATTTGGTATTAGGCATTTTTTTAAGTCTATTTTTAAAACAACTGACATCAATCACAACAATTATTATAAGGAGTATTCCCTTAATCACACATCTTTTCAATTAAACAGAACTTAAATTATCTCACACCAAGAACATTGACACAAACACATAAAAGGGTGCCCTCATGCTTTGAAGTTCTATCAAAACACTTCTCCATATTAGTCTATAGTAGATGGTGATGATATCCTTGCTTAAAATAATTATGTACCTTACCTTCATCAAAAATTTACCTTTTAAAAAATTTATATATAATATAAAAGTTTTCATTTGAGTCGATTAGTACATGCACATGGAAAAAGGAAAAGAGTGAGTCTGGTTAAAGCCTTTCCATAACATACGCAACTTTGGCCTTGGCTTTTGGCTCTGTTACAAACTCTGCAACTGCAACGTCATATGTCATTTGTCTTCTTCCTTCACCTTCATCTTCTTTCCTCACTTTTCCTTCCCTTTTTCTGTACTCTTTCACTTTTGGCTCAAGGCCGTTTCTTTACTACATTTCATCACACCCCCATGATTCTCAACTCCCAATTTGGTTTATTCAAGATGGTTCATTGTCTCCTGTTTCTTTTGCTTTTCAGATTTCTGGATCGTTACAGGAATAGGCTATGATGATGTTTCTCATATGTGTGTTGTTTGTTTTGGCGTCTTCTTCTTTTTCGTTTCTGGTGACTGTTATCTCATTTTTGTAATCAGACTTCATTTTTTAGCATCACAATTTCATAGCCGATTCTTGTAATTTTTTTTCTTCTTCTTTTGTAGAAATTCATAGTTGGAGGGGAAGCCTCTGTTGCAAAATTGTTGTTTTTATAGTTATTCCTTTCATCAGTCCAGTCGGATTGTGGGGTCTTTCAAAATTGGATCCTGACCTTCGAATTGTTCTGATAATGATCAATTTTGTAAGTGATGGTGTAATTTGAGATTTTTATATATCCGCACTCCATTGTTGAATTTAGATTTTGGGATACCGGGATTAAACAACCAGAAGATTGCATTTTCAAGGACCTGTCTTACTGCTAGAATGCTGAATAGAACAATGTTGGTGCCAAGTCTTAGTGCCTCATTGTTTTACAAAGAAATTAACCTCTTGCAACCTATTTCCTTTGACAGCATTTTCCAATTTAATAAGTTTAATTTTCTTTGCCATGGTTTTGTCCAGTTGGGACGGTATTCAGATGTTTCGAATAAAGCACAAGTGTTGGAAATGGATTGGGAAATGGCAGGAGGTGGACGGTGAAGATAGATTTGTCACAGCTGAAGGAGCATGTTAAGGACTCTTTAGATGACCACGAGACTTATAAGACTTAAGTTTTATAAGATTAGTGTATGAAAATAGATTGATATGATAATAAATTTAAGATTTTGAACATTAAATAAAAATTTTGGTAATAAAAAAGTTATTCTTTTTATATTAAAAGTATAACAGGTTAGAAAATCTGTCATCTGAGTATAGTAGAAGGGGTAAAAGTAAAATAAGCACCTCATTATTATTAAAACGAAACACTTATTATTTATAAGAAAAGTCAAGTTTTATTTTCACTTCAGCCACTATTTCTCAAAACCTCTGACCTCCTTTTTCTCTGGCTTCTTTCTAAGACTTTTGTCTTCCATCAGTTTTTCGAGAGGAGCCCACTGTTGGACTCGCAGCGGAGAACAAAACAAGTCTACCCGATCAAAATCTTCAATAGAGTAAGTTTGTTTTTTGTCCCTTCCCTTAGAGCTAGTTTTAGGTTTCATTTTTTCCTCTGTTTAATGAGCTTGCATGTGGCCTCTGAGCCATCAGACATGCCTCTGTGAGCTTAGTTTCCTAATATGTTAGTTTGATCATTGTTTAAAGGTCCTTTGGTGCAGATTCGAGTTCTTGAAGATCTTAGGCTTTTGGGGTTGTTAGAGAGAACTTCCATTGCACTTCAAGTAAGGGAAGCTGACCTAAATTTTTGTCTGACTTGGTATGATCATAGGTTAGGGTTTGATGGGTTTAGGATTTGTGAAATGCATCTGTAGAACTCTATGCAGGTTTGAAATGGGGACTTAATTTTTCTGATTGTTTTATGTTCTTACATGTATGATGTGGTTATGTGAAAATTGATGGTATGTTGATTTGTTTAATAAATAGATATTTTGTGATATAATAGATCATTCATTGTGTATGTGAATTGAATTTCGTCCAATTTATTATCTAAGGCATACATGGTAGCTCTAAGGTAGTAGGAACTGTTAGATTCATTGTGAAATTTCTGTTTTTCTGCATAACTCGCCCAGGCCAAGCATTCTCGCTCAAGCGAGTTCTCCTGAAAATTTGAGATGTGGTCTCGGGTCCAGTTTCGCCCAAGGGAAACATATTTCATCCAGGCGAGGAAGTATTCTCGCCCTGGAGAGAGTAATTTCGCCCAGGCGACAATGACCCTGGAACTAGAGTACTCTCTGGACCAATTTCGCTTAAGCAAGAGGATTTTTGCTCAAGCTAGAGGATTTTCGCTCAAACAAGAGGATTTTTTGGGCTTTCTGTTTTGGATGATTTGATTCTTTGGTAATGCAGTATATAGATTTAATAAAATAGATAAATTGATAATTCTAATTTAATTGTATTGATGGTTTAGTGATTTCCTTAAATTTTGAGACTGAGATTAAAAAGAGAATGATTATATGAGAAGAGATTTATATTATGTTTTGAAATTAATAAAGTGTTCATATGTTGGTCAAGATCTAGTCAGAGTGTTTTTAGGAAAGGAAACACTTGTGCCTAGGTCAGTTAGGAAGTGCATTGTCTAAGGACCAGATCAATAACAATTGATATTCTGACTCTACTCTACTAGTAATAAGAATAAAATACATGATCATTACTAGGTGGTGAGAGTCGAAGGAGATCTGAACTGAGTGGCTGCAGCTTGAAACATAGATGGTCAAAAAAGTCTCAAGGGGACTAATCCTGTCATACATGATTGATCATTCATTTGTGTATTCATTTGTGTGGAGGCTGTGTGTATTCACAGTTTGGAGATGTATGATAGGCAGGGGGATTAACCCTGTTATACATGATTGATGATTCATTTATGTGGAGGCTGTGTGGATTCACAGTTTGGAGATGTATGACAGGTGCATATCTCGAGGTCTATTCAATGCACGGGTCTTCCGAAAGTAGAGTTAAATCTATAGTGTGTCAGTGTCTTGTTATTGTAATGATGTATTAAATTGACTGAGTTGGATGATCTTGTGTTTTGTGTTGTTGTTAAGCCTTGTATTTGATTGAATGACTTTGGATTGCTTAAAATTTGTTAGCTTACCCTTTTCTTTATTGTAATTGTGTTTTGATATCTGTCTACAATGATCGTGTTTTTGATACGAGAGTAAATGGTGTTGCAGATGGATTTGTGGAGAATTACTTGGAATGAGTGGTGCTATTAGACATAAGCTAAATTAAAAAAAAAATTATAGATATTTTGTAATTATGTTTTAGTAGAATTATAAAAGTAGGATTTTAAATACTTTAGTTTAAAAGATTACTGTATGATGATAAACTTAATCATGATTAGAAGAATGTTTAGCTTTATATATTTTATTTTTGGGGTGTTACAAAAAATACTTTTATTGTTAGATAAATATTTTGTAATAAAAATTACTTTTTAATTAAAATGTAAATAATATATAATTAATGAAAATTTATAAAATTTTGTATAAGAAGAAAAATAAATATAATATAATATATTTAATGAAGAATAAATTAAAATTCATATTATTTTTATAATAAAAATATAAAAATTAAGCACTATATAATAAAAGAAATCTACGTGTATATTGTCTTAAGGTAATGGGTTATACGGAAAATCCATTATCTTAAGGTTTTATATAATATGTAAAAATACAATATTAAACTACTTTCACTATTTCTTATAATTATCTTTATTCTATTTAATATGACATAAAATAAATATTATATAAAATTATTATTAAATTTTAAATTGATCTGAATCAAGTAAAATATTAATTAACATCTAATTAATTAAAATACAACTCATATTAATTATTTATTATTAATTAACCATTTTAAACTATCTTTTCAAATTTTATTTTATATCTTTTATATTTCTATTAATCTATCATTATTTTTACCTTCCATACAAATCCTAAACACAATTTAACAATTTTCTTACAGGTCAATTTATCTGTACATAATGTAAAATGGTGTGGTTAGGGTTGCAATATATGTATTTTTTTAAAAAGAAAATTTCAGGTTGAGGGGTTTTTTGGCTGCGTAACACTGCAACAACCATAGCCTCTGCAACATCCAATCTCATTGTCCTCTTCGTTCACCTTAACCTTATTCTTTTACTTTTCATTTTTTAAATATTTTGTTCTTTATGTCTTTTTCCTCATCTGTATCTGTGCCTGTTTTCTTCCTACCAACTTTTCATGTCTTTTCTTCTCTCTTCCCAACACTGCACTCTCAAGCTGCTTCCTTTAGCACACCCCATTTGATTATTGCTTTCTCGTGTTCCCTACAACCCTAAACACAGTCGTTTCATCACTGATTCAAAACTTTTTCTCCAAAGGTGAGAAAACCAACACACAGACACTGTTACGGCTTTAACACACCCAACAAATTCCTCATTGAATGGCGTTTGTTTTTCTTCCTCGTTGGTTTCACAGGACACGTTCTTATCGATGTGTCACGTGTCTCCTTTGCTTTTCCGATTTCTGGGTGCGTGTCTCCAGCTCTTTTGTAGTAGCTCAGCGTTGATATATTCAATAAGATAATATCAATCAAGCGTTGAACTGCTGAGGACTTTATATTATACATATATTATACCCATTTGTGAATATTTATTTGTATATTTAAAGTTTGTGTAAAAGTTAAATATTTTAAATATATCTACATCATACAAAGCAGTGTGACATTAATATTAATAAAAATATTTATTTTATTAAATAGATTAAACGATACTCAGAAAGGCTGGAAAGAGCTGGAGACAGAGACTCCGGAAGAGGTATAGCATGTGATGGTTTTCTCACCAACATTCACATGTCTCTTCTTTCTTTTTCGCATGCCTCTGATTTCTAATTTGTATCGCTGCATATTATAATCGGAATTCGATTTTATAGCATCACAAATTGTTCGCTGATTTTTGTGATTTTTCTTTTTTCTTTTGTAGATATTCATTGTGGGAGGAACCCTCTGTTGCAAATTTGTGGCTTTTCTCGTTATTCCCTTTGTATCATCAGTCGAGTCAGATTGTGGGGTCCTTCAAAATTGGATCTTTACCTTCGAATTTGTTGGCAATGTTTCTCTTCACCGATGTTGATCTATTTTGTAAGTGACGCTATGATCTGAGTTTTTATGTTAAAGGAAAAAATTGGTGATGCTTTGCATGGTTGAGTGAATCATCATTATCATACATGGAAATGTGGTCGAAGTTCTTGACCGGCAAAATGAATTCGGTAACTAGTAAATGTATTCTTTGTCTTGTTACTGTTTTGATTCTTAGAGCACTGTTGTTTCCATCCTTCCCTGGCTTTGAGGGGATTGAATGGAGCAACCTTGTGTATATCCGCACTCCACTGTTGAATGTTGACTTTGGAATACGGCAAGATAAGTTTTTGGTGGTTCCTCAGATTGTGTGGGGATTAAACAACCAGAAGATTGCGTTTGCAAGGGCCTGTCTTACTGCTAGAATGTTGAACAGAACATTGTTGATGCCAAGCCTTAGTGCCTCGTTGTTTTACAAAGAAATTGACCTCTTGCAACCTATTTCCTTTGACAAGATTTTCCAATTTGATAAGTTTAATACCCTTTGCCATGGTTTTGTCCGCTTGGGGCGCTATTCAGATGTCTTGAATAGAACAGAGGTGCTGGAAATGGAAAAGGGAAGTGGCAGGAGGTGGACAGTGGAGAGAGATTTGTCACAATTGAAGGAGCATGGTGAGGGCTCTTTAGATGAGCACGAGGTAATTCGGATTGTAGGAAAGAACCCTTTCTTGTGGCATGATCATTGGCCTGTGAAGGACTATGCAAGGATTTTTGAGTGCTTGGAATTGACAGAAGAGATTGCTAAGGAAGCAGACAGAGTTGTGTCTAGGATTAGAGCTGTTGGAAGAAAGATAACAGGCAACACTGAAGCAGTGGAAATGCAGAACAGTATCATCAATGATGGACCTTCTTTTCAGCCCCTTCCATATATTGCTGTCCACATGAGGATAGAAATTGATTGGATGATTCACTGTAAAAATTTAGAGCGGCGATTGAACACAAATCAAATCTGCAGTGGCAAGAAAGAGATAGTGGAAAGAGTTAGGAACATTGGTGGTTTGAAGACTCCAGTTGTTGTTTATCTTGCTGTTGCTGATAAACTCCTGAACGATTCTTCTATACTTGAAGGTTGGGGAGATGGGTTTCTTCCTTTGGAGAAGAAGAAACTTGGTGTTGACGGAATTTATAAGAAGTATCCGTATTTAATTCAATCTGCAATCGACTATGAAGTGTGTTTAAGAGCTGATACCTTTGTGGGAAACAGTTTCTCCACATTTTCAAGTCTTATAGCTCTTGAAAGAACACAGAAGATGATGAGAATGAATGCCACCAACTTGTGTGGAGAAAATGTAAGATGGCCTTCTTATGCTTACAACATACCAGGCACATCAAATGGTCCAATGAGATGGGTTACAAACATGTCAGAACCAAATCTTCAAGCAATCAGCTATGGCACCAATCACATCTCTTGTTAACAGTGCCTTGTTTAGTTAATTATTCCTGCTGCAAACTTTTAGAGTAAATGAAGAGCCCCTTTTTCTTGGCTCAACATTCTTACTTCTGGGCATGAATGGCAGACTTGAAAGGAAGGATTTTGATGTAGAGAATGCAGACTTGAGGTACAGTTTCTGGTTATGTAAATTGAAACCATTATTTTGAAACAAAATTCTCAGGTGGGGCAGTGTTTGGTTATTGAAAAACGAAGTCCTGCGAAAGGTTTTGGTTTCTGTATACATCTTGTGTCTACAATTTAGGAAGTGTTACTGTTGGTGGATAGGGTTCACGTGTGTAGGAGAGGTCTATAATTGTATGCTCTGGTCGTATCTACTTTTGTTGGACATTTAAGAGAACATAAAATGTGCCCTTTTCAGTTATTAAAGAGTGGACCCTCTTTTATTTCTTTTGCGAAAGTTCCATCTTTAGAAGTTATTTTCTGCCAATAAAGTTGGTGAAAAACGAACTCATCCCATAAAAGTATGAGTTTCATTTCTCTTGTTAAAACAACCTGGGATTCTGACAAGTCCTCGAGACTCAATTCATACATTTTTTTCCCAAAAAGAAATGATATTTTGCATTATTGTTTTCCAAATCCCTGTAGTTCATTTTTTTGACGCATTTATACAGCCATGCTTCACTTTCAGTATTGATGTTAGTAGAATGATGTATATAAAATGCATAGGAAGTGTAATCTTGCTGATCTTTGCCAAGAATTTATAACAAAGGAGGCCATAACAGAGTTGGATAGGGACTTGCACCTAGGTTGAGGAATGAATCTATTGGTGTAGGTGGTGTAATGAATTTTGTATTTTAGATCTAAAAGTAGGTCACATAATAATTATGTGAGATACCTAACCTTTCGGTTCAGAAATTTTATTCTGGTTGATACTTCTAGATAGTCACTTGAAATACAACTTGGTTAGAAGTGATTGTTATGATGGGGCAAACAATTATTAACAGGTAAATAAAGGCTGCCATTATTTTTGGACTTTTGTCTGATAACTAATAAGCTGTTATTCTCTAAATTTTTATATTAATAAAAATGTCAATGTACTTTACATTATTTTCACAATTTGTTGTTATTCATGAGGATGCCTTCAACATTTTGTTCAACCAAATCACTAATTTTCACAACATAAATCCAAATAAACCTTTATCCTAAATTTTTAACCTTATGAAAGAGAATGGAGGATGGAAATCAAGATGTGTGATATTTTCTTATTCAACTTGGGCCTGATTTCCAAAATGATCATTATTTTGGAACCTTGTGGCCATCACTCCATCCTCGTGCTTCTTGTTGACATGGCCAATTGCCACGCAAATCAATAATAACGCATGCTACCCCCTTCTTAATTAAAATACCTTAACCTTTTATTTCTCTATCATGTCCCTCTTTTCTTTTTCTGGGTCACTCAATCATGTTGAAACTAAGTACTTTGGTATTATACGATGTATAAGTTGATAATTTAGTTACATAATATAATCGGTGAAGTATTTGTGTTTGGTTATTAGTCCCTCTTTGGTTGTTAGTGTCTCTAAAAAGACTATTCAGAAAAAGGTTTTGATTCGTGGAGAGTTCTAATAAATGATAGAGAAAGTTGATTGAAGTGTCATAGAGTAAAAATTATTGAAACCCTAACTCTTAATATAGACTTGGATATTATATGAAGGGAGTATTAACCACGATAGTTTAATTATTGTTGATTAAGACATGGTTAATAATATATTTTCAACAACAACTAATAAGTGTTCTTATAAATCACTTTTTAACAGTGGTAGAAGTAAAAACAATTGTTATATTCATTATGTATACTCCCTAACCATTGTGATGACATCTTTTCAATCGTGGTTATGGTTGAAATCATGGTAAAGCAAACCAAACTTATTATCGTAAATTAATGAACTGATAAAAAAAATGACCTATTGTAATATGTAATATTGATGCGACAAAAAAAAAATCTAATATATTATATATTCTAAAGTGTTGTGAAAGTTAACAAAATCTTTCACTTAATTGTTTCTCACCTAATTCAACACTTTAAAGTTCAACATGTAATTAAAAAGAAAAAGTTAAACATATCACAACATGATATTAATTTTTATATGAAAATAGTTAATTAGTGATTTAATTAAATCTTAAGTTTTGATAAATTTAGATATTTTTAATTGAGTTCTTATTAATATTTTATTGTCTATTAAATTGTTATATTTTTTTAATTGAGTTTTTATTATTTAATTTTTTGTTAAGTAGGTGAGATAATTGTTATCTTACTTTATCATCATTACTTATTTATATCTACATGTTAAGAAGTTGTGAGATTTTGTGGTTAATATAAAATAATATTTTGTTTGATGTAGAATGATAAATGAATTTTATTGTTTCAATTAAAAATGTATTGAAATTATTGTCACCTACATTAATGGTAGTGATGAAAATGATCTTTTAATTGTTAGAGGTGATGAGTGGAAGTCATAAGAGAGCATGACAACATTGTTATCCAATATATTTTCAATAAAAATAATAAGTTATTTTTCTTTTTATATTAACAATAATATCATTTTAAATTAATCATAAAACATCACATTTCGTAAAGACATGTAAGTTTTAATATTAAATAATATTATATTTAAAATAATAAAGTTAAAACATTTTATTCGAGAGACAAAAATACAAAAATTAAATTATGATTATAGAATTATTATTTTAAAATAAATAAGTAAGTTAAAACCGTAAAATCATGTGATACAAGAATGGCAAAATCCCACTAAGATAAATTTGGAAAACATAAATTTGTTTATTTTTCATCCTTTACTTAAGTAAAAAAAATAGAATTAGGTATTTTCTCTATGTTGTATACCTTGTGTTCTGATATATCCAATAATCTCTCACATCGCTTAGAAATCAAGGTTAATGTCCGTCTAAATATACTTTTTTTCTTAATTCTCTGAGTCATCTCAATGGGCTTTAGGTCGAAACATTGACCCGTAGGAACCTCGTTCCCTTAGTTATCGGTTGAGGACTTGTTCTGGTACACCTAGTAGTCCCACATTGCTTAGGGGTCAAAGGCAATGTCCATTTAAATACATCTTCCTCCCTTAATCCTTTTAGACATATTTTAAGGACAAAACTGTGACGAAACTTCGAGCTCCAAAATGAACAATACATGATGTGACAATTAACCTTACTTATGTCATCTCAACAAACTTAAAGTTGGAACCATAAAAATTACTGTCTTAATCCATAGAAAAGTAAGAAAGTAACCAAGTTATATAGCTTTTGAAGTTTATTAAAATCATGGTGTTCTTTTTATGTAATCAAATGTAGTTTGTTTAATAATATTATATATTATTTGTTCATATAATATATTTATGTTTTAAGATATTTAAATATTAATTATTTTACCCCAATCCTAACATGAATAATATCATAGACAAATGAATGGTTCAAAATATTGTTATTGTAAATATTATTTCATACTTAATTGGCACTTATCAAGTGTCCGAAAATTCAATGTTAAGAAACGTGAGTATTTTGTATTATATTTTGTTTCATGCTTGAAGTCGTAACTTATTTGTTTTTACTCTAGACTTTAAGATAATGTTATATATTTTGAAATTTTTTATATGTAAGAATTTAATAATGGTGTTTTTTAATGTTTTTTTTACAATTACTAATATTCTTAACTTTACCTTGTTGCAAAAAAACAAATTATTAACTTTACCTTAGCTATTTATATACTTGTCTCACAAATTATACTCTCACTGCAAATATGTTTATATATAACGTTTCATTACATTTTTTTACAGCGATAACTTTCTACTGAAATAAAAAATGGGGTGAATTAAGTCAAGCAGAACAGATTTATAGCACTAATTTCGGATGCTTGTATTTTAAACTGGACACTTTGTGATTAAATGACTTTACCCTTGATATTTTATATTGAGTTTAATTTCTATTTATTATTAGTTAAAATTTTATACTATTAATAAATGAAAATATATTATAGCAAAGACTTTGAAAGTGATTATTGTTTAAATCAATAAATATTTATACACGATAATTTGTTATTAAATGATTATGCGTTTTTTTTTTACTGTATTGAGGGGTACAATGTTTATTCTTTATGTTTAAAACTTTTAACAAAATAGTAATTTAAGAGTAACCAATAGAATAGATAAACTGTTTGGTTTCTAGAGTTGTAATAACAAGTTGAATTAATTCAAACAAAAATCATACAATACTTTATAAAATTATCATTGAACAATCCTTTTTTTTAATGAGTCAACTCATTAGCCCACTAACTCAATTTTAAACAGAAGAATTATGTTTTAACAATTAAATATATTTAATATTTAATAATTAACAAAAATATATTTTTTTAATAAAAATAAATACATGATGGTAAATGAATAAATCATAATCGAATGAAGTGTTACGTATTTAAATAAAAACAATTATATTTTAATTATCAATTATAACTTTTAATTTAATAAAAGATAAATACATCATAATCGAATTCTGATATTTAAAGTGTTACATTATTTTAAATAAGAATAATTATGTTTTAACTATTAATTATAGCTTTTAAGTCTAATTTAAATTTAATAAAAGATAAATATTACAATAATCTTTTTAATTAAAAATTGTATTCATAAAGTAGTTTTTAGATGTTAATACATGAATATAAGTCCCGTAGGTCCAAAAATTTATGTTAACACCAATATTCATGTTCAGTGTTCCTTTCCATTAAGCCCAAAACAAACACATAGGTTTGTACACGCAGTGGACCGCAAACATAGGAGAATGCAAGGCAGTGATTAAGAAAGCGTAAGCTAAGCTGGAATAATTTTTTAGTCTTTATTTTTAATGGAATCTAAATCATATTTATTATAACTATATAATATTTACAATTATATTTTGAAATTATAGTTTTCTGAACATAAATTCTAAAAAATTTAAACTTTAATTATAAAAAATAGGTGGTTTAAGAGAACTGTTTTGAAAAAAATTTGAGATTCAAGTCTTAGTGAATGGAAAAGAATAATAAGAATTAAATAAATATGGTATTAATAAAATTAATAAATATTTCAAATAGAATAATCCAGAATTAATCAAACCTTTTTTGTTCTGAAATAAGTCAAACTTAGAATGGTATCTTGTTTACTAATATGCCAAGATCTAGGCATTGTGCTTTCTCTCTCACACACTCATTTGCTATTTTTATATTAATTATTATTATTTTGGGGGTGGGGATGTCAGATTAATAATTAATAAGTAATAATTAATAATAATGAATCTGAGTAAGAAGGGTTGTTAAGCCGATGAAGAAGTTGTCGTCCTTTAGATTATTAGGGTTTTTATTCTGTTGCAGACACTGGTTGAGAATCACTGTTCAAAAGAATAATAACACCAAATGCTAACCAGATAAGGAGTGTGGAATTTCGAAGCTTCATTTCTTTTACTTGATACCATTTTCCTTTCTCTCTCTTCTCTTATTCTCATTGTTTAGTTACCTACCGTCGATCAAAGTCAATGGACACTCTCGCTCCATTTTTTATTTGATTTATTTTGGCTCTCACAGTCTTCCCAAAAGGGTTATTTTATTTTGATGTGAAATTTAGTAATTTGTGAAAAAGAAAGATCTTTTAGATCGATTTGTTGATGGGTCATGCTTGGGTATTGTTTATTGTTGTAATGGCCAATTGAAGTTCCGAGGGTGATTTGTTAGGAAAATGGGGGATCAGGGTTTTTCAGGTGTTAATGTTGGAAGAGAAGAGGAGGAAGATGAGTTTTGCAGTTGTTGTGGAGATGAAGACGAGGAAGGGTGGAAAGAGACTGAGGAGGCTGTGGGGGAAGGGTTGAAGGACGAGCTTGATGAATTTTCGGTGAAAATGTTCTTCAAGGGGTTGTCAATGGCTGGGGTTGAAAATCCAAGTTCTGGTTTTTCTGGAATAGGAGTTGTCATGGAAAGGTCACCAGGGCTTCCTGCCATAAGGGTGCAGAAAAAGCTTGACTTTTTTGCGGAGGAGTCCGTGGTTGACTATTTGGCACTCTTGGATGGCTTGCTGGAAGCTGTGCGGAAAAAGATCCGCAGGGTTTATGCTTTCACAGATTCTGAGTTGTTGCATGATCAGGTTAGCATTTCAGTGTTTGATTTTAACATTTGTTTGTTGCATGATATGATTATGGCCTCTTCATAAATTGATGAAGATCTAGAAACCATGGGTGCCAAAATGGAAATCACTTGTATGAAATATGTACACCTATTAGCCGTGTGTCTGTTGAAGTATCCTCTCGTTTCTTTTCACATAAATTCATTCAATTCTTCAGGCATGCTATGCTTCTTGTTCATGTTCCTTTTGTGGATGAACACTGAGATAAGAATTATTGTGTGCTTTCTTTAGGCCTAGCGCTGTTGTTGGGTTTGCAGAAACATCGGATGGTGTTTTCATTTCTTAATTTTTATTTTCATACTGTACCTGACATGTCTGTTATTTCCTTCTTGTTATCTTTTGTTTGTTTGGATGTCCTTTTTGTTTTTGTTTCTTTAACCTGTATATAGGAAAGTTTAGAGGTATGCGTTTTAGCAGACACATTGTGATTCCATTTGAACAACAAATACTATAATTCAATTTGACCTGCAATTTGCCTTTTTCTATAACAGCTGAAAAAGGTGACTTCAATATTTTTCATGCATCTGTAAGACTTTTTCTTGAGTATAATTGGGGGTTCTTTGTGGACTAGGAGGATTGAGTTTACCATTTAGATATTTAAAATAGCCTACATCCTAAATTTGTTTGAAAAACATTGATTGACATCACTTTGACTTGTGCCACTAACCTCTTGTGATTTTTTAATGTGTTTTTGTGGGTGCTTCCAGTTCATCTGTCTTTAACTATCCTTCCGTTTGAATGTGAATATTTCGACAGATAACATTTGGGGAAAAAATGGACATGCCTCTTTTGATGGCATTGAGAGAAAGGATTCTGGAACTTGCCGATAATTTTGAAGATTTTGTTTTAAACCTTGTACCCTCTACTGATCTTGAGCAGCCACTGCATTTGGCCAAAGTAGCTATTGGACTTGTCACTTTCCCCACAAATGGTGAGAGATTGCTTAAGAACTGTTCTATTTGCTGTGATGACAAGCCAGTGCTAATTATGATTACCCTGAAATGTTCGCACACATTCTGTTCACATTGCTTGAGGGCATATGCCGATGGAAAAGTACAATCATCTCAAGTTCCTATAAGATGCCCTCAACCAGGGTGCAAGTATTGCATCTCTTCAACCGAGTGCAGGTCTTTTCTTCCATTCACCTCCTTTGAATCACTGGAGAAAGCCCTTTCCCAAGCAGATATTGACCATTCAAATAGAATTTATTGTCCATTTCCAAATTGTTCTGTTCTCCTTGATTCTCATGAATGTTTATCAGCTACGGCAAGTTCATCTAGTCAGTCTGACAATTCTTGTATCGAGTGTCCTGTTTGTAAGAGGTTTATCTGTGTGGAGTGTAAGGTTCCTTGGCATTCTTCTATGAGTTGTGTAGAATTCCAGAATCTGCCAGAGGAGGAGAGAGATGCTTCTGACATTACCTTGCACCGTCTTGCTCAAAATAAGAGGTGGAAACGCTGTCAGCAATGTCGTACAATGATTGAGCTTAATCAAGGCTGTTACCACATGACATGCTGGTAAGATACTAAAATGTTGATTATTTCTATTGCAAACCAGAATTCTACTTAGATGTATGCTGTCAAACTATTATATTGAAAGTAGAGAAATACATTATAGAAATTTGCATGTTAAGAAGTGAGGGAAGGATCTGCCTATTTAAAAGAGTGTCGTATGCAAGTTTTGTTTCCTTGTTTGTTTATGGTGTCTCATTTCTTTTTAATGATTATGCATGAGGAAGTTTTTTGCACTAAAAAGGTAAAACGAAACTGTCTGTAGTCTCTAGGCCTTAATTAATTCCCAGTTTGAGTATTAGAACATTTGAAATCTAAATGTATTGTAACTTTAAACTAAATAAAGAGTGACCAATGTTTAAGTGACAATTTTTAGACTCAGGAGAGAGAGTTTGGTTGATGATATGATCCCGCTACATATAATTATTTGGCCTGAACATATTTACATTAGTTCCATATGTGTATCTGTGCAGTTTAGTCACCTCAGTATTAGTTTCAGATTGCTCAATAGTCTATTCAATTTAATCTAGTATCTGATGCTGCAGAACCAAACTGATCTGCTTCTCTAGGTAATAAGTAGATAATGGATGCTTGAATTGTATATATTTGTGAGCATATTTTAGAATGCTAAATTTCTTTTTCTTTGTTTATATATAAAATCTGAATAGTTTTAAGACAATTGAAGCAAAAGGCTAAAACACAATTGTCTCTGCAATTTGTAACGAGTGTTGAAACAATAGAAATGCAGATGATAAATGGCTAATTGATTGTGCCATATGGCAGGGAGGGATACGAGCAGTTTGTTTTAAATTATATAGATATATAAATTAATCTTTTACTATCTGTTTCTTGGCATGTTTAATATTCTTTTGAAAATTATAAAATATGAAATGGCTAACACAAGTAACAAATATTCCCACATGAATGTGTAATTGGGAAGGGATCAGCCTGGGTGCAGAGGTGAGTCAGGTTTTAGGATTGGGAAACAGTTTTGTAATCCAAAAAGCTAATGAAGGCTTTTTCACATCAAAGCTGAAATCTGCTTGAATTTGTAACTGGATTTGTTCCAAGATAATCTTCTATTTGGTTACATTGATTTTAAAAGTTTTATTGGTTCAGAGACTATTAACAAGCGGGTTTGTGATGGGCTGTGCATCGGAGTTGTAAGTTTTTTTCTAGGCTTACTAAACAGTATGTTCTAAGAAAAGGAACATGCAGGCTGAGGACTATAAATTGAATCATATATGAAAAATAGTCCTAATTCAAATGCTGGATGAAACTAAACCAATTGATTCTGAAGTATCTAGGCAACATAGGACTTATAACAAGGAAAGAAGTGAAGTGAGGCATAGAACACTTAGTAGTCAATAATCATGCCCTTTAAGCACTCAATTTTATATCGATTTTACTAGGCCGAACATATCAAGTTAATATTTTCAATCATCCAAATTTGCCAGAAGGATAATTTTATTGGTAAAGTCTTTTTTATTGTTTAATAAGAGGAAGTGAGTGAGATAACAACATAAAATAAAGGGTCGCTTTTAAAATCCAGAATGGAATGAAATCAGTTAAATTACATCAATCCTTGACTGTTGCACTGAACCTCTATCTGTTAAATAAAAACCTTGGAAAAACCAGTAGACTTTCTGCTCAAAAGGGGATCAAATTGGACCTTCTCCTTGACTTTTTGGAGGATATATTTCTAGATCTTTCCTCCATCATGTAGCTCATCACATTCAACAGTGGGCTGTCAGTTGCCCCTTGTTTGATTTTAATGATTAACCTAATCCATGGTCTTTTCACATCATCTTTTAGATTATTTTTCTGTATAGATTGGTCTTTATTTCTTGTTCTAGTCGATTGATGTGTATGTTTCTGTTGCCAACTTTGTTCCTAGATCTAAAATATGTTGTATGTTTAGGGTAATGATGATATGATAGATAGGTGAAAACTTTAGAAGTCTGGTTGAATTTCATTACTATAACAACGTCAAGTGTAAAACTGATTTATCAGCTCTGTTCCTAGAGGAATAAAAAAAAAGAGAACGAAAAAGCCTTAGTAGGAATCTCACTATAACAACTTTATCCAAGCTCTGTTACAGCTTAAGCTTTTCTCATAGTTTTCTACTCTCGTCTTCATTTCAGGTGTGGTCACGAGTTCTGCTATTCGTGTGGTGCGGAATACCGAGAAGGGCAACAGACATGCCAGTGTGCATATTGGGATGAAAATAACTCAGAAGACTCAGTGGCACACTCTCTTCAAGAATCAGAACAATGGGCATGGGAGACATTCAACTCTCTCTCCATGATCGTGGATGCATACTCAGACCAGGAAAGATCGCAGCTTGCTCTTATTCAGAGGTTTCTAGCCGGAGGGTTCAGTCTCAGTGACCACAATCCTTACCAGTCTCCTCCTCGCTGTACAGATTCCTATGTAGACCCCATGAAGGATCTTCATCAACTTCCATGGCTAGAGAGATTTGTGTCTGTCATAAGTGACAACTACTACGAAGATTACATTCAATGAAAACTCTGATAGATAGATCCATAGACTTCTCTACCTAATAAGTTCATCAACTTTCAATCTCAACTAAAGTTTTCAGAGGTTGCAGAATGAGTTTGTGACACTTTCCACTTTTCATCCAGAGGTGTACCAACTTTTACATCATGGAATTTCTGTGTCTTACCCCGCTTCGATATCTTTGACCTTAAGGTATATCTTGCTGAAGAATCTGTTCGTTTAATGAATGAAAACAAAAAGGGGAAACGGGACTGAACATTTTGCTTCTTTTTTGACTGGGAAGAACAGTGTTAGTCGATTAAAAAAATTATAGATTTTTATTTTGGTCACACTCTTTTCCTTGTTATTGAAAAGAATGTTAAATCACTTGGTTGGATTTTATAGTTAAAACAAACTTTAGTCCTTTCGCATAAAAATTGTCTATTTTAGTTCTCATTATTTTTAATCATTTTCTATTTGTATAACTTTGACAAAAGTAACAGAATGATATTTAGATAAGATACACATAAAGATTAAAAGGAACATCGTAGATAATTTGGATGTTTGCTACCTCGAAGTAGTTCATGTAAACCGTTTATTAATCGTAGATAAGTCAAATAGCAATTGTGTCCTTTGAGGGGAGATGCTACCTAGTACTTCAAAGTTCCATTTCATAATGTTGTCTAAAAAATGTTGCTGACTGCAACCTAAGGATAAGTGAGTTATGTTTCAAGAAACACAAAATTCACCATTTTACAATTAAAGCTTGAAACACAACATGTTCTTAAAACTTTCAACCGCACCCTCATTGTTTTTACCAAAATTCACAAGATGGGAAAAAGTCTCCACAACAATTTTTGGATCATGGATGAGTGGTGATTACGATCTCCAACAGTGAGGAAACTTGTAATGTTAATTTGACCTTATTGCAAGCTTATCACACATATATATGACATGAAACACTGTATAGATATTGAACCATGTTTCTTTGGTGATATGAGGAATTCTACCACAAATGACACTATATTTCAGTAACAATACATGTAATTTCTTTCATCTGCAGTATTATCATTAGTAGCACTATATATAGTGATTTTGAATCTTTCCTAACATAGTCATGTGTGAAACCCATTCACTATTTGTATAGTTGACCCGTTGAAGAGACCAGTTCAACAATTTAATTATCATTGTGTTTATATATTTCTAAAACATTGTCAATTGAGCATTTATGATTACCAGCACAAATTTTTTACAAGCAAACATAAGACACACGTTAAAGAAAAAAAAATGCTTGGAAAAAATAGAAACTGCTAATTTTTTTGAAAATTTTGACTAATAATAACGCCTAATCCTCTGGACCAAACTTTGTGTACGTTTCATTCATAGTTTCCAATCTTTACTTTGACTCCATGAATCCCTTCTTCGAGTTCGTTTTGATATGTGTATCGGATTCTGTGTTTAAAAATATTACTAAAATGTGATTTTTATACAAGTACAAAAGAAAAGTTTTTATTAAATTTTTGGAAATTAACGTTCATAAATATCTTTAATGTATGAGAAATACTTTTATTCTCTTTTTAATAAGGTCATATTCAACTTCCTCCCTTACACTACAAAATTGTCTCGAGTCATTATATTTTACAAAATTAATGATATATAAAATAATTATTCAGAGTGATCCTTAATTTACACTTTATAATAAATAAATAATTAGAGAGATGAATAATATGTTAAAAAATTACATTTCATAATATATGTGTCAAAAAAAAATTAATGAGGAGTATTGGCAATATTGAAGATTAACTTTTGAATTGTGATTTTGGTAGCCAGTGCATACATATTGCAGTTAATTTGATGTACAATCACGACCTAATGCAGTTGTAGTTAGTTAGTGTGAGTGAGCAGTGAAATCAAGATATTGCAATGGCATCTTATAATTAATGTGATTTGTAATTTGAAAGAGATTGCAAGCCATTAGTTGCAGCTAACCAACCTGATACATATTCATAGCCTAATGCAGTTTGCAGTTAATTGTTATTGACTCAAGGAGGTACAAGAAAGGGTCATGCATTAAAAAACAAACTCAGTTTTGTAGAACAAGAATTGAGTTTCTTTAAACAAACTTAACTTTATCACCTTCTTGATTGAAGACAAGTCCTGAAGAATTAGATCCACTAATGATTGTGACACAAGTGACATGGTTTGATATATATTAGTTAAACAGTGTGACCAAAAATTGAAAAAGATAAGATAAGCAAGTGCAATTGATGTGGTGGGTCTCCCATTTTTGTTAAGCCATTGAATTCCAAATTTTGGGGATGTTTAAGAGAAAATAACATTGGTTGTGTTGAGTAAGAAGTCAAAGGATTTGAAATCAAAAGGTTAATTAATGGATTAAACAATTTAGGAACAATATGATAATTTTGACGTTGAAAGCGCGTCCTACGTAGGAAACGTGGCGGAAACATGATAAGACTCAACCACCTAGTCCAATTTCAATCACAACATTGCTTCACTGTGCAAAATGTTCATTGCTCTCTGTGGTCAACTTTTCAATCACTCCTTTTCTTCTTTTTCCATTCATTTTTTACGTCATGTCACTTTTATTGCTCTCCGTTTTCCACTTTTTTATGTATTTTTGTTTGTTCATATCATTGGTGTCATGTTTTCCACCTTTGCACGTATGCAACCGACACCTTGTCCTTGTTTCAACTAGTAATTTGTCTCGCAAACCTTAGCAACAGTTTAAGGTCAAGATTAGGGTGAATACAAGTATTAATTTAACATTAATTTTGTATAATTTTTTATTTAGTGGATTAATTCGGCTTACCAAATTCTAAAGAATTAATTAGAAACTTTTTGGTGACTTTAATTTGTAATTAAATAATAGTCTAGATGCAGTGTACATCACAGGTAGGTTTATAGGTTTACAAGGTTTACATCGATTACGGCATGCCTAGGGTGAGCTAGGGATGAGGTTGGAGGCAAAATATTATTTTCAATAAAATGGGTTTTGGTCGACAACACATGGCTGAAGCAGATTATGTTCTTGATACGCACAGATTACTGAAATAAGTATATTTAACATATCTAATTACTGTTTATACATTCAGATTTTGAAATGTGCTCTGGTCACCTGTCACTAGTGGCAGGTATCATACTCCTTATTATCTGAACCCACAACTGAACTATAATTCGTAAGTTTAGATTTTCGTTTTTCTTTCTGTTTAAATAAATCTAGAAGTTTCAGGCGGTTTCAGAATAGAAGTCAGTACACTAGTGATTTATAAAAACAAAAATAATTGTGCCATAACCTACCACAAGATATTTGTAAATATCCATCTAATATCTTTGTTACATTATTTAAAAACCTACACATAATAATAATTTGCCTCCTACCTCATGCTACATATAATAATATTCATCTAATATCTTTGTTACATTATATTTTTTGAAGTCACTTTTATTTGAATTATAGATTTGTTTTTGTTATATTATTTTTATAATTATATGAACATAAAAATTAAATCTTATCGTATGACACAATAGATTTATAAGACATATTAAACTATATATATTTGAAACCATAGACTAAGTTATATGAATTTTTTTCGAATTAATCATTTGATAATTTTTATTTATAAAAAATAAAATTAGGATTTTTTTCTAAGTGAATTTCTAATTCAATATACAAGCATCTTAATATAATATTCGCTTTTTTTATAATAATTATGTTTATAGCATATATCATATTATATAACATATATTTCATATCATTCTTATTTTATCAAGAAATCAATTATACATTATATAAATCACTATAACTTTTACATAAGAAAACATTTTAAACATAAATATTAAAACACAAATAACATGATTTCACAACTAAACATTTTTCACCCAACAAACACATGACTCACTAGCGAATACTTGATTGAAGATTTTTATTCAACAAAACTGTCTAACAAAAAGTAGGATTTATCAGCAATTAAACTATTGGGACCAAATTCATAATAATTTAAAGTTTTTAATTTTCTGAATTTACACTGAGACCAAATTTGTCTACTGACTATGATTTTCCCGATTTCCAATACTTCTAGATTTTTATAATTTTTGAATTTTGTCTAAATGAGTCTACATAATTTTGCATAATTTGTGGATTTTGAAGTAGTTTAGATGACTTAAAAAGGTTTTTCAAATTTTTTTATACTTATTTTTAAATATTAACAATCTTACAGGACTTACTTCATCTTATTGAGATTTTTACAACTATTCATATAAGTACACGTGTCATTCAAATAGTTCAATCAAGTACATTCACATAACAAATTACATATCAATGTAAACTCATATCAATAATAATCACAATTTAATCAAACCATCTTATTCAGTCTAAACATTTTTAGCTATATACTACAATTAGGGACTCTAAACATTAATCAAGCTAATAATATCTAACATACTAACTACTATTGAGCTTAAAGTATAACTTTTCTTATCTGATTGAACGAATAAGTACTAAAAGTTAGTTCTAACTCTTAAAAAATACAAAGATAACCTAACTTGTATCACATAATTCTGATTTATAATTTGAGCACATATCTAAGATCTTAAAATAAGAGAGAGTATTCTTTGAAACTATAAACATGTAAAATATATTTAGCCAAAAAATATGTAAAAATTCAAAATTGACTTAAAAAAACCTACTCTAAACAAAAATTTCTTCAACAATTTTAAGTAAGATTTTTAAAGAAAAATAAATTAAAAATATTATTGTTTTAAATAAAATCCAAACAAGAAACATTGCAATTTAAAGGATTTATTATTTTAATTATACAACTTTTACTTCACAGTTATTTTCTTAAGTTATATTAATCTTAACGAAACTAATAGAGTTGACGTATATCTTAGGAATCAAAATCAACAATAATTTATAAACTTATTTTTTATTACGAGAAAAATTTGGAAGAAAACTAAATAAAAATCAAATAAAATAAACCTATATTTGATGGTGGATAATCCTTTTATGACGATGATTATGGGAGCAGCAGATGACCGAAACTGAAAGGGAAAGAAGAGGAGCAGAGACAGAGGGTGGTGGGACCGAAGTTGGTGGTAGTGTGAGTGGGGACAGACAATAGCACTGTTGGTATTTGGATTCTCAAAGTTTTATTTTATGAGTTTTGAGACACAGAAACCAACCCCACTGACCACACTTTCAAAACATTAACTCATGATAGCAGTAGTAACAGATGTAGCAGCAACCAGATTATTATTGTCATCATCATCGTGTCGTGCCCCTTTCTCCTTAAAGCCAAAACAACCCATTCCCCAACGCACACTCTCAATAATACTAACATTTTTTGTCCTCTTTCATCATTTTCGGATTACCCCAACTTAACTTTCATAACCCTGACACAACCATCTTACGTACCCTTTCTCCTAATCTTTCATTTACCTTCACCCAGCAGGAATATTTCTACACAAAAGGAGAAAAATTCAGAACTTGCTTCTCTTTTAATTTTGTTGGGTGGGTGCTCGTTTCTAGATCGCATTCCAACTTCCAATGCTTAGTGGTCCTCTGATGATGTTGGTGTTTGGTTTGCGTTGTTTTATGAGTATTCCCATTTACCCACTCTCTTTTGGATAACGAGTTGGTCTTCAATTGAATCAGGGTCTGACCATGAATGTACTACACTCTGCTTTTGTACATTTCTTTATGTTTTCAAGACACTTACGGCAAATTTTCAAGTTACCCCAAAACGTAAAACTCAATGCCTTATGTGAATCTTCAGTGACCATGTTATGATGTCAATATTGAAGGATATAGTTTTCATTTATAGGAGTTGATTTTTTGAATTCACTAAAATATAAGCATGACTTGTATTACATGGTATCAAAAGTTTCTTTAGTTGTGTTCTAAATAAGCATAGTGGGTTATCAAAGTATGATAAAAGAACATGACGGTAAATGCTAATAACATACTGGGTAATAATAATTTTATAAGAAAAGCCAATCTTTTTAAATTTCTCTAAAAGTTAAAAAATAATGGTTTTTTTAATATAATAATTAAACTTCTTATCCAAGAATTATATGCATGCTAGAATGGAAAAAAAAAACCATTATTGTGAATTAGCCAGAAATCATATGATGACTTTTTGAAGTAATTATTAGAAAGGTTATAAAACTTAACCTATATTCTCATAATCTTTCCACGTAACATCCAATCCACTCTGATTTGTTATTTTTTTAAAAAGAAAATAGATATGGATTAAATGCATTATGGAACTAAATGGGGATGAATGATACTATTTTTCCTAATCCAAAGAACTAAGCAATTGATATTATGGATCAAAATCAATTCAACTTATTCTTTTCATATTTACTTTTCTGATATAATAAGAAAATAATAGACTAGTAGTTTCTAATATACTTTAATTTTTTTAAAAATAACCATTTATTTCAGAAAAACTATCTTAACAATAATAAAACAAATATTCATCTTTGGAAAGTAAATTAAACAGAAAAATTATAAAATAATTGTAAATTTAAAAAGATTTTAATGGAACATGAGAAAGAGTATTTTGAAATAATAATAAAAAATATTTTTTAAAAGTAATAGATTGGATTGGATATTCATCCATAAAAAAAAATATTAATGGATGGATTTTATTAAATACATAATAATCTGGTAGGACTTTTCATACAAAATCTTTAAAGGATTATAGATGATTTTTTTTTTAATCTATTGATTATAATCGGAATAAAAGATGACAAATTTGGGTTTATTTATAAGTAAAAGACGAGAAATTCAACCCTTTAATTGAATTGATTAGACTTATTTTGGAAATTGATTTTAGCCAAAAGCACGAATTGTGGAAATATATAAGATTCATTGTTGATTGATGAGTGGCATCTCTACTTTCAAGCAACAAAAAGAACACATTCCAATTATGAGTACCTAATGCACCTGAACATTGAAAAGATAATTTTAGAATATCATAATAATAACCAAAGTATCAATCTAATAACATGCTAACAATAAGAGTAGATATTAACTTCATATATTTCTGAATTTAATCTCAAAATTCTATATATACACTTATTTTATTATTTATAACAATATACAATAAGATATATTGTGCCTATATTATATTTTTGTTTTAAATTTTGATACATATATTATTCTTCTATGCATCACAACTAGAAAATATATTCAATTTTAAAATTTTATTGTTGGTTGGATAATATATGCACGATCTCACCAATTATTAACTAACTGTATTTTGTATTTAACTAATTTCTTTATATAATAATTGTTCCATCTCTTTCTCTATGTTTTTCATCTCATATCCTACAAAGTAGCTTTCTAACATTGGAATTTTTTTTCTTTTTTGCATTTGATTATTAATGTGTTTAAGATTCATATCTTAGATTTCAATATTTCTTTTTAAGTGAAAGTCTTTGTATTGGTGCACTTTTTCTCTTGAGAACAAATAATTTTAAATTTGAGTTGATTATTACCACAAACTATGAGCTTTGATGTAGATATTCAAGTTCAACTTTACAATATTCATGATGAGAGCCCAAGCCCACGAAGCGAAAAATAAAGTTTAGAATCTAATTCAAGCCTTAGGTGGGTCCATGATAAGAGGAAGACTTAAAAAGACTCAAAAAGTTTTGTAATACAAGGTGATCTATCTGCTGAAGGTTCAACTATTGAAGGACAACCATGTGGAAGAGACTAGGCTGATTGTATATCTAATAGACTTAGAGAACTAAGAGAGAGACTAATAAGGATTTTTATTTTATTTTTATTTACTTACTTCTAAATTAGCCAAACTCATAACCTATATCTAATTCAAGACTTAGGTGACTCCATCTGATGAGAGCCCAAGCCTACAAATCGAAAAAAAATCAGGATCTAATTTAAGACTTAGGTGGGTCCATGATCAGAAGAAGACATAGAAAGACTCAAGAAGCTTTGTAGTACAAGGTAACCTATCTGCTGAAGGCCCAACTATTAAGGACAACTATGTGGAAGAGACTAGGCTAATTATATATCTAATGGACTTAGAGAACTAAGAGAAGGATACGGAGACTAGAATGATTGTATATCTAATTGACTTAGAGAACTAAGAGAATGACTACTAAGGATTTTTATTTTATTTTATTTTTATTTACTTACTTCTAAATGAGCCAAACTCATAACTACATCTGTATTTAATAACATTTTTTAGAATTAAGAAGGACAGATGATACATTTTATAAATTGGTGAGAGTGTGAAACTCCTCGGCTCTTGGCTGAACCAACTCTTAGACTTATTAAAGACTTTTTATTTTCTTGTGGTGTTTTTGGGCCTTATCTTCTTCTATGGATGTGACGCTGCTCTCTAACATTTTCTTTATGTTTTTCATCTCATAAGTAGCTCTCTAACATTGGATTTTTTTTCTTTTTTGCATTTGATTACTACCAATTGATACTAGTTATTGGGAGACTAAGATTCATATCTTGATTTCAGTATTTCCTTTTAAGTGAAAGTTTTCATATTGGTGTACTTTCTCTAGAGGAAAAATAATTTTAAATAAGTTGATCATCACCGCAAACTATGGGTTCTGATGTGGACATCTAAGCTCAACTTCACACTACCCATGATGAGAGCCCAAGCTCACGAAGCGAAAAATAAAGCTTAGGATCCAATTCAAGACTTAGGTAGGTCCATGATCAGGAAGACTTAGAAAGACTCAAAGAAGCTTTGCAGTACAAGGTGACCTATCTGCTGAAGGCCCAACTATTGAAAGACAACCATATGGAGGAGACTGGGCTGATTGTATATCTAATGGGCTTAGAGAACTAAGAAAATGACTAATAACGATTTTTATTTTATGTTATTTTATTTTTATTTATTTACTTCTAAATGAGCCAAACTCATAACCTATATCTGTATTTAAACATTTTTGAAAATTGAGAAGGACATGTGATATATTTTGTAAATTGGTCAGAATGAATCTCCTGGGTTCTTGGCTGAACCAATTCTTAGACTTATCAAAGGCTTTTCATTTTCTTGTGGTGTCATTGGGTCTTATCTTCTTCTATGAGTCACTTGATGGGTAAATCAATAGAGAAAACACCAGAGAGGTTTCAAACACAATGAGAGAGGATTGAGACTCACATAAAGAATGAATGTCACCTTCAACCCAAAATCTGTGTAAATATTCTTTCATGTATGTTGCTCAACTTCTTCATTTCTACTTAAGGTGTGACTTTGATTTATACTTGAATCATTAACCGAAAGCCATAACAATTTTAACATATTTTGATATAATTTTGCTCTTTGTAATATATAGTACTTGCGCCCTTTTAACTTTTTATATTTTCTATTTCAAATTTGAATTATAAACTCTAGCTTGTGTCATTAATCATAAAAATTATTAACTTATATGTATGTATATCTTCCAAGACCATAATTTTCAAAACAATATTTACAAATTTTACATATTATATAAACTACAATTTTTCTCCTTGTTATTTTAGTGTTTTTGCTTAAAGCTAAAGTCTTATTATTATTTGATCACATACCAAATACGATCATAAGCCACAGTACACATGTAAATGTAAACTAATATTATAAAATAAAATATATATCAAATCTAATTTTCAATCACACACGAAACTCCAGAACATTAATGTTTTTTATTTCAGAAGTGTTCAGAAATATTTAAACTAAAGCAAATTGATACTGAATTGAATTGTATAAAAAAGTTGAATTGTTTAAATAAAAGTTGCATTGAAATGATATAATAATTTTATTAATTTGGTTTTTAAAGATTGATTTGCTCTTAGATAAGACTACTTCACCTATATTGGATTATCTTAAAAAATATACTTCAAAAGAAGATACATCCACTCATAATACTCTAAATAATTCGTATAGTTCAAGTAATTTGGAGTGTTTCAATTTAATTTAGTTCACTTAAGCTATGTTATAGTTCACTTTAAGGTTTGAAAGTCTAATTTAAAACGATAGTTTTTAATAAGGATACTCAGAAATAACTAGCATTTAAAAAGACCATTTCCTATAATAATTTTAAGGAAACAAAGTGTTTTACACCTTCTACTTCTTCTGAAATGATAAGTTTTATAAAATATTTAAATGTTTTTCAGATATAGATACATTGCTTATAATTTTCTTACCAAAGAAAGCTATGATCATGAGAAAAGGAAGAAAAGTAGATAGTCAATATTATTTTTCTACCTTTTTTTATCAGTAATAAAGAATGAATTAATAAAAATATTTGAAATGTTTCAATCCTTCGTAAAAAAAATTATATACATTATCTTTAGATTCCAACCTGCTTCAACTAATACACACATAGAACATTATTCTGAGAAGCCTCTCCTCCTTCTCTTCTAGTTATTATAAATCTAGTGCATGCTTAATTAAGTCTACAACAAAGACAAAATATTTTTTATATAAGATTTTTAATCAACAATAATTATCATTGATAAAGGGAATTGTAAAAATGTGTTGACCTACGGAAAGTGTTATCATTAACATAATTATCAAGTACAAATATCATATTTTAATATTAGATGACTTTTCTAGTGAATATATTTTTCTAGATTAATTTAAAAAAATATATTTATTCATATAGAGATTAAAGAAGACTGTGAATGAAAAACTTTTTAAAACAAAATTCAAACTATTAGAATTATTATTATACATTTTAGCTTTATTAATGTTTCAATTACATTCATGAATATTTTCACTGTTAAAAAAATAATTTATTTAATCAAATAATAATTTAAACTTAAAGGTATAACTTGGATGATTGAAATATAATACAAATTTCAACTAAATTCAATTTTTAATGGCAGTGTCTCTAAATATCCTTAAGTTGATTCAAGTGTGAGTATCATATTCAAAATTAAAGACACTACAAAAATGTAATATTTTATGTCAAAGAAAAAATAAAACTAAATTCATTTCGTTATTTTAATTATGTCTGTAGGAGCACATTAGGCTGAGCTAATTTCCCATGAAAAGCACACAGTGAAAAATGTGGAGAGCTTGAAAGCAACAGTAGCGGTATACTGTGTGCTGTAAAGTGATTTTAACTTTGGATGGCATGGTGGCGAGTGTCCATTGGGCATGCAAAATTCACTGCACTTGCATTTGTGGATGAAATGGGGCATTGATGCAGTTGTTGTCTTCTTGTGGCTGTATGATGGTGGGAAGAAACATGGCTAGGGCATTAGAGAAAGTGTGCATGATGGTGATGCATTATGTGGATGTGTATTGTTATGAAGTAGTGTGTAGGGTAATGTGATAGATTTCCCTGATTGTGAAGGGAAGGGTTTTGTGTTGAGTGAGGGTTAGTGGGAGTTCTGAGAGGGTGTCAGAGTGATTCTGATGTGTCAGACTCTACTTGGCAAACACATGCTGACGTTAATGCCCAACAACACATGCACACAGATATGTGTTGGACACTCCTAGTACTATATATTACTGTTTCCTCTTGTACTATTTCACCAATTTTTCTAACAATTTTTATTCTAACCATCCGCCAAGCTTTTACTATCATTCTGGAAGAAGGGTGTCCAAAACTTCAACCTAAATGTATTCTAATTCTTGTCAACTTAATATAGAAAACTAGATAATATTATACTTACTCTTTTTCTATTATTTTATCCTATAATTTTTTTCTAAAATTTATAATGTTATGATAGATCTACTCGTGTTTTGGTAGAAATTTGTTTGTGTTAATAGAAAGAAATATTTCAGAAAAACATGAACACCTCACTTTAAGTTGATTAAAACAAATTTACTAATAAACTTTATGATTTCAGAGTAATTTTTTTAGACAGAAGAAAGAATAAAAGAGATGAGTGTAATATTATTGTCTAAATAAAGGGTCCTGGTATAATTTCTTTCATTATTTATTGAAAATATTTTTATGATTTGATTAAGATTTTTATTTATTGCATCAAGGATTGTGTTTCATAAAACTTAGTAATGTATTTTTTTCACTACTTTTTCTAAGACGCCTTTTTTGTTGATTGAAATTATGTAATTCTAAAACTATTTTGGGATTGAATCTGGTAAAGAAAAAAAATTGATGAGTGTGTATATTTATACCATGTTTTCGACCATTTGATCTTTGTCATGGAAAAGTTACAAAGTAAATTATGATTCTTTCTTTTCATTTAACATGAATTTATGGGAGAAGATAAGTTTCCAGAATGTATTTAAACGCATATGTCTTCGATTTTATGTTAAAATTTTCAAAACATATCACTAATTAGCTTGATTTTGAAGTATATTTAACATATTTGATTTTACCATGAAAAAAATATTTTTTCCAGAATTGATCCTAATCTGTAGTAATTTTAAGAAGCTTGTGCATTGAATCACAAATTTTACATTTAGTTTTACTATTAATTTAATCTTATAACAAAAGCATCGTCAAAATTAATTTCAATCAACATTATAAATTTTAATGCCCCGCTTAAAACACGACACTATACAGATAAAATACATTAGAAATGAGTTAAAATAAAAATACGTTACTGATACATTTTTGTTACCCATCATCTTCTTTTCTTTCCCTCTTTGTTATCCAAATTTTATACAAAAAAGAATTATATAAATACATATTTACATTATATGAGGATTCAGCTAGAACTATTGTCATAATTTGTAGTAATGATATCGATTATGGTTGATTTGGATTAGGAAAACGGAAAGAAAAGAAAATAAGTGGGAAAAGGGGAAACTACTTTATATAATTTAAATTGCAAGGTACTTTCTGTGTTATAGTACCTCCCTAAATCACCTTAATATGGTAAAAACTAATAGAACAAAAATAAGAAGTAGCCAAAATGGAAAACCCTATCTTGATTTAAATAAAAAGCTTGCCTTTTTATAATTTCTTTTACCTAAAACCATAGCTCATAGTTTATTTTTTACTGAATGAAACATATGAAATTAGGGATATTATTTGAACTTTAGGAAATATTGAATTAGATGAATGAGTGATTGGAAAAAAGCATGGTTAGGAAAAGCTTGAGTTATACTCTTTTGCACTCGGATGGATTTTATTCCAAAAAGCATAAAGATGGTGGTGGTGGTGGACTTAAGAAAATAAAAAAGAAAAAGGGAAAAAAAGAAAGAATAAGAAGTAGCCAAAATGGAAAACCCTATCTTGATTTAAATAAAAAGCTTGCCTTTTTATAATTTCTTTTACCTAAAACCATAGCTCATAGTTTATTTTTTACTGAATGAAACATATGAAATTAGGGATATTATTTGAACTTTAGGAAATATTGAATTAGATGAATGAGTGATTGGAAAAAAGCATGGTTAGGAAAAGCTTGAGTTATACTCTTTTGCACTCGGATGGATTTTATTCCAAAAAGCATAAAGATGGTGGTGGTGGTGGACTTAAGAAAATAAAAAAGAAAAAGGGAAAAAAAGAAAGAATAAAAAGGTAATTGAATAGGAAAGGAGAAAAAGGATAGAATGAGGAGGATATGTGAGATTTCAATGATTCCATCCCAAATTGAGAAGAGAAGTACAACTAAAATTATACTTTCCCTTTCTTTTTTGTGACAGACAAGTCACAAGACAAGATTTTGAGTATTGGGAAAAGATGAAAGATAAAGTTAGGAGAGACTGAAAATGATGCCTCTGCCTTCATCTTTGGTTTATCAAAATATACATCTATGTGGGTCACTGAACCCATATTAAGCAAGGACTTTAATAATAATGGCAATCATATAAGTTTTGAAAGATTAAAACACAACCTAGTGGGAAGGGTATCTCCATCTCAACTCAACTCATCTTCAATTTCTTAACAAAACAAAAAAAAAAATAATAATTCCATTCACACTTACTTCTTTCACAATTTTCATTCAAATTTTGATTATGCTTTTGTCAATACATGCTCACATGGACAATACTACAATACGTATGTTAGGAAATAAAACATGCTCATTAATTATCTTGAACATTTAAGTCTAACAATGTTTAAAGTAACTAGTATCTATTTGACTTAATAACCCGTGATTTGAATTTTAAAATATCAATGCATATTTTAATATAATTAAAACAAATTGGATATAAAAAAAAAATCCCTTCACTCGTCTTATTGGATTAGTTTGTGAAATTTTAAGCTAATGAGAGATACTGTTTCTTATGGGAATAAGTGTATAAATAATATCGCGTGAAAAAGGAGAAAAATAAAATATGAGTATGTATTATATTGTTGTTTCTTATGGGAACGTAAATATCATTTTTTTTTAATAGGTTACTGAATTTATTTTAAAAAGAAGTTACTGAATTCAATGAGATCACTATTTTAACTTAATGTTTTAGGTTGATAGATTATTATTATAACATATAAATAAATTTATTAATAATTTAAATTTTATCAGTATTGAATATTAGCATAATAAGATGTGAAACGGGTGATGTAAATATAGAACATGTTTTTATCTAAAAACTTTGGAAGAATATTTTTCAATGTATATACAGGTTGATAACATCTGCTAAATTTCTGCACATTCGACACGTCCATCAACCCATATCTCTTGCCATGAATGGTAGATTCCACCATCAATGTCCAAACACAAAGTAAGGTGCAGATATTAAGTAAAATTTTTTGCCATTTTATTCACTTATATTTGATTATTCTTTTTTAATCCAAAGACAACAAAAGATTCATCACTTCCTTTTTCATAAATTAAGCACTCACTTTCTTCTAAATCGGGCATCACTATGGATAGTTCTAGCATTGACTATGCTTGGCATCCCTTTTAAAATCTCGCAAACGTGATATCTAAGTCATTTATTCAAAGTAACCAAAATTTTGCTCTCTCCTTTCATGTGCTCTCTGATGCTGTATTTAAACATTACGTCTCATCATAACATTTTCAGTTTCCATTAGCCAATAAAAAATCATTATTAGAGAAATTAGTCATGAAAACTTAGTGTGGAACACTAATTTCACACCCAAGGCAAAATCTACTTTTTCATAATAAACTTGAAAAATATTTGTAAATAATAATTTTTACATTGACAATATGATTCAAATGATTGTGTATATAATATATAGATTGTATCCCTGTTAGATGAGAATTTTACTCATTGTAAGTAAATGAGAATGCAAGTTGGTTTTCACTTGGGGAGGGGAGAAGAAAAGGGTGTGATTATTATTGGGAAGGTGGTGGAAACAAGAGAGGAAAAATGGAGGAGAGTGGGGACAAGAATTATAGAAAGAAAGAAAAAAGGGTGGATGAAGGTGAAAGAGTAAGAAAAAGAGAAGAGAGGAAGGAAGAGAGGAAGCATCCTATTCCCATAATGGAGCAGAGCAATGGTACAAGAAACAATGATGCCGATTTGACATGCCAAAACTTTATCCTTTGCCCATGCCATCATGCTTTTCTCTCTCTCCTTGCATTCATTCACTTTATGAGGATTTTAGGTCTGTCTCAACTTTTAAGACTTTTGCTGCCTCTTCAAGCCAAAATAATGAAACCAAACAAAATCAAACCACTCCTCTTGGCCCTTTCCACATTTCATGCCCACTTCTGCCCATTTCACAGCACACACCCTTTCCATTCACACCCATCACTACTTTCCAACCCACAAACCCTTCTATTGTTCCATTCACCACCTTTCCCTTTTTTACATTCATACATTTATACTCCCACATCGGATAGTAAAATAATACAATAACACTTCCACAACCTTATATTATGTGCATAATGAATGAGATAAGGGAAAAAGAAGATGTAATTAACTATATGAACAAAAGAATTCTACATTCTATTTTTTTTTTTGTCTTTATTACAAGATAAACTATTTTTTTTTTCTAGTTTGTGTTTAACTCTACAATGAAATAAAACCTATGTAAAAAGTTTGCTAAGAGAGATTGACATGCACACTAGCATCCATGCCAGAGTCACAAATAGGGCAATTCCGTACAGTGGACCCACACATCGTGCAGAGGCAGAGATGCCTGCATGGTAACAACAGCACAACCGACTCCCTCACCCCGCAGCTCCTACACAGCCTTGCGCCACCCGACGCCGCCGTGTCCTCGCAGCCCTCTCCGGCGTCGTTGCTCCCACAGCTTGACTGCGCGTCGTCGGCAACGGCGGCGCGGTCCTCTCCGGCATGTGCCAAAACTTGCTCCAAATTGGTCCGTAGGTAGTTGGCGGTGGTTTCGTTGGTTTGTGCAAGGTCCCTCCAAATTTGATTCTCCATGCACAAATTTTTGACCCTCTCTTGAAGAGCCCAATTCAACTTTCCCATCCTCTGAATCTCTTCGTCCTTTTCTTTCAGCTTCTTGGCCATTGCTTCTTGAATTGCGCTCGCTAAAATCCTCGATTGCCTCATTTTTTGCTCCTCCAATTCCATCCTCACCTTTTCGGTCTGCTCAATCCCACAACACACATTAATAATGATCATTACAAAAATTCAATCAAAATTTAGCATTTTTCAAAAAATGCTTGCCAACATCTTAAAAAATTAAAGAATAATTTTTTTTATTACATGTAACATATTTCAGTGCTGTTTAACAGTTTTTAAAGGAGCAAGATTAATATTTATGAACAAAGTTTGAAAATTTGAAAAGTTTGACTCTTATGTTCAGTTACTAACTTTCATGAATGAAACGGGATTGAATTGAATGCTGCCATTTCTTTTTTCCAGACATTCAGACTTGTAATATGAAATTGTAACTGTTGAATGAAGATGAAAATCTGATGACTATTAAATTTGATTGACTAGTTGTAAAACACTAGTCATCAAATTTCCGATTTGTGTAAATGTGTGGAAAAGTTGCTGCAGGAAATCCGGATTCATAGATGAATGGTTTCCATTTGAATTAAAAAAAAAAAAAACTGAAAAAACAATGAGGGGTGGAGAGTTAATTACATGGTGTGCAAGGACTCTGTCAATTTCAGATTGTTGATGCTGAAACTGGTAGAGAATCTCCTGGCTGAGAAAGGAAGGTTGTGGAGAGATTTTGTTCTTCTGGTGAGGTGGGAGAGAGGTTAATTCAGTGGTGAAATCTCTGGAACGTTTTCTCTGAAGAGGGAGATTGTAGGTGAGACCACTATCTGCCTTGTTTGGATCACAGAAGGAGGATTGGTACAAGGACAAGAGAGATTCAGGCATTGCTGCTGGTGGAAGAGGCAAAGCTGAATCCATCTGGGTGTTGTAGATGTAATCACAGTTCAATTGATGGTGTTGTTGTTGATTGGATTTGATGATTTCCCTGAAAAGACAATAACATCCAGAATGAACCACCCCATATAAAAATTGATGAAAAGTTAAAAACTTTGGAGAGAATACATATGAGAAATAAAATTTGGTTTTGTGGGTACCTGTTGGTGAGTAACTGAGAAGGCAAGAGATTCATGTAAGTAGCATCAACTGCCATGGTGGTTGTTTAAGGTTGTTGTTTGTGTGTAGTGTGATGGAGAATGAAGGAGGAGAGAATAAGAAGGATGTGAAGGAGAGCATGCAATAGATGTGGCTAAGTATTAGGGAGAGTGAATGAATGAATGAATGATTCAGGTTTATTTAGGCTTGGTTTTTGTGGGGGTTTTCAAGAGATAGAAAGTCAAACATTTTGTAGACACATAAAAGAAAAGCAAAAGAAATCAAAATCTGTGCATAATTGTTTAAGGAAGATTAGGAAAATTAAAAAAATGTTAAACATGGCTTGTCAGATCTTGGTCTGTCGGATTCACTTTAACGTTTTTTCTACATTCACTCGTTTTAGACATTTGCTTCTAACTTTTTTTTTTCTTTTACCAAGCATCACCATAAATACTGACATGATTCATGCAATGAATAATAATAAAATAATGGGAGCGTTATTATATAATAAGTAATGGTTTTCATATATTTCTTACATAGAAAACCACAATTTATACAGTTCCCATCCTTCCTTGCACTTTCCTTATGTCACTGTCTGCAATAATACTAATTTTTAAAACACAATTTCGTCATCCAAATCTCTAGTATTCTCTTCTCTCAAAAAATATTGAGAAATATTATCTTATAAAAAATATAATTTTCATATCCAGATAAATAGTTTAACACTAAAAATAGCATATTAGTATATATTATAATTAAGATCATCAAAATATAAGATCATCAAAATATGAGTTTTTTTAAAGTTATATTTTCATTTTTAATATTTTTCTCTTCCATTAATAAGTTATTTTTAATATTACACTTTTAAAAAAATAATAATTTACTTAGATATTCTTTTGATATTAAAACGATAATTGTATATCTAAATACGAAATAATAAAATTATTAAATATCGTTTATATTTTTTTAAAATTACTGTTAATAATATATTAATATGTATGATATAAAACATTATTCTCTTTTACTACCTCTATTTAATTTATAATTAATGTAACATTTAGTCTTTTCATTGTATATTAAATGTACTATGTTATTAATTCAATTATACAAAATATAATAAATATAATTAATTTTGTAATATCAAATAAAAATTAAATGAAATTATATTCTTTGAATAATAACTTTTAACAAGAAAGTACTAATTATTTAGCATCAGACACTATTTATAATATATGGAAAAAAAATATTTTCATTGTATTTATAGAAATTAATAAATACATTATCTAATTGAGTTACATACTCACAAAATGACATAATTATCTCAAATTAAAATATTCCCTATTATGTAAATTATTTTAATTAACATTTTATAATTTTACATTAAATCCACTTTAATTTAATAGTAATTTATTAATTGATATCACTGCCATAATATTTTCTACTTTTAGTACTAAGATAATGATTATTATTAATTATTAGTATACAGTCATTATATATAGATAATAATAATAATAATTTTCGCATTAATTTAAAAATTACTCATTTTTTTATTAATTTTTATGATTATATATTAATGTCATTGATTTATATAGATATTTATGTATATTTATTTGTATTTATATGTCTAAGGATAATTATTTTTATATTTATATATATTGATGTTGTAAAAAGATTAATTATGGGTGAGTATTAATACACTTTTCGTAAGTATATATTTTGAATAAATAAAATTTTCTTCATGATATTATTAGTATTAATACCTACACATGAATATTATTAAGACAAACTTATGCATGAATATTTAGTATACACATGTCTAGAAGATTCGCATAATGTTGATAGTGTTATTCCAATTATACATGCATAATCTTAAATAAAAATTACATAACAATTTCCAGGTTTTTCTAGTTGAGACATCAGTCTTTTGCATAATGTTTGCTTGACAGGTTTACTTGTATATAATTTTGAATTTTGAAAATATAAATTAGAAATTATAGTTGTGAATAACTTTATGTAATTATTTTTTTGGACAAATAGTTGTCTAGAAACTGGACAAAAAAAATACTGACACAAACAAAATTTTAAGCTGGCAAAGAATTGGAGAAGATAGAGATGAAATCAAACTTCAAAATCGAATCTTATCCTGAAACACCAATTAAAATTTCAAATAAAACTACATACTACTTTTATATATATATATAAGTAGTACATTATCTACGAGTTAAATTCAACCAAAATTAATTTCAGACCATTTTTTTAATAACTTTGAGCAAGACTGTTTCAACAACATTATCTACTAGTGAGAAATTTAGTCCAAGTTTTATGTTTGGTAACGTAGAAAGAAAGAAGAAGCATGTAGAAGATAAAAAGAAAAAAATAATAAAAAAATTATTGAAAAGAAATGAAGAAAAAAGATATAGTGAAAATTGATTTTCTTAATATGTTATTTAAAATAATAAATAAATATTATCTTACTGTATTATTTTTTATTATGACAAAATAAGGTTTGAGAAAAACTTAATTCTTCCATAATTCTTTATATGTGTTTTATAATTAAAATTTTATTATATAATGTAATAAAAATTTATTATATATAATATATTAATTATGTTATTAAATATAATTGATAATAGTATGTTCAATAATATCTTTTATGTTATTGTAGATAATTCTAAGGTAAAATATTAGTATGAATAATTAAGGATGTGATTGGTTCAGAAAGTGGATATAGGAAAAAAACGAAAAACGCTGAAATGCAACTATTACACACATTTTAATGAATAAAAAAAATTAATTAAAACCATAACTGAGAAGAAACTTTGAGAGCAAAGATTTAGAAAAAAAGAGCAATTTTTATTTATAGAACTAGTTTAATAAAAATAAAATACTAATAATATAAATGTTATAAACTAAAAATAATAATAAAATCATAAATAATAATTATAATAATAAAAATAATATTAAAATTATAATAATAATTTAAATAAATTAATAAAATGATAATAATAATAATATTTAATTTTTATTTTAAAATAATTGTTTCATATATTAAAAAATAATAATTCATAGATTAAATTAAAAAAATTAATTATATCTTATTTTAATTTATGTTTAACAAATAATAAATTTATAATCTTATAATTTTATCTATTAAAAAATAATTTATTAATTATATCTATTACGTCAAACAAAAATATCTTTTACTTATTTTTATCTTAAATCCATTTTTTTCGATTAAATCCATTCTCAAATTTAAATATGTTTCTAATATTTTTTTCTCTGCATATACAATATTTCTTTATCTCTTGCCAAACTCATTTGGAAAAAAATGATGTTTTCTGATTTAGAATAATGTATTTTAATTCTTATTAAATATGATTTAACATGTTTATTCTTATTATTCTATATTTAAAATAACTCACTTCGTCGAAAATTTTAATCAAACATATATAATTCAATGAAGTAATTTATAAATTAAAGTGTTTAATAAGCAAGTTGATGGATAATGATGAGATGCCACATGGGTCAAAGGTGAATGATAGGGTGTGGGGAAGGTGCAGGACATGTGGGTGGGGACGCAGGTACGGTCAACAATCAATACTGACTGCTGAACACTCTCAACGAAACAGTTTCTGACTTTTCTCTGTTTTCCTTCATCTAAGGTCAGTCAATAGTCAATGTTTCATCTTCAATAGACAACTTCTATTTTTTTTTTCATTTATTTCTCTGAAATTCTGTGCAAAAATTTTCTATATTAAACCATTCTTATTTCAAGTAACTTCTCTTCTCACCTACTTTCAGATGCTAATTAAAGTTGTCTAAATCCGTTTCAATATTAATTAATATTATTATGTATTGAACAGCATATAAAGTTGTAAATTCTTTTTATTACAATAAAATTAAATGAAATAATGTTATAACAAGAGTCATAATTATATTTTTTAATATATCATTTTTATCTGAGTTTTTGTATTGGAGAGAAAGTGTGATTATAAGTTATGTTATCTTTTTGAAATAGGAATAAATGATAAAGATTTTTTTTCCTTAATTTTATTCTATTTTAGAAAATAATCAAATAAGTTGACAATCAAATAAGTTAATAAGTACTATTGAAGCACCAAAGCTTTCTCTCGATGTAGATTCTGTCTGCCTTTTCTTTTCTTGATATCATTGGCAAATATTTTATGCTTGTATATTTGAATTTCGGTGAAATATAAAAAATCAAAATCAGAAACACAAATTAAATATATATAATTATATTGCAATCATAAATTATTTTTTTTAAAACTATAATATATATATATATATATAATTTATTTTTTTTAATTTTCAAGAAAATGATATATTTTTTAAGATAAAACAAATTAAGAACTCAAAAGAATTTAGTTTGTTGAGAAAGTTACTAATTAAAACTAAATAAAATAATACATTTTTGTTTTGGAAAATATTTTATATCAAGAAAATTCATAAAAAAAAAAAATTTTGTAGAGTATAATTTTATGTTAATGTTTAATTTTTTTATGGGAGAATTAGAGTTAGTATTTTGGATCAAGTAACCTAAGATAATTTTATGTTGGTTATTGTATATTATTTACGTAACATATTTTCTAATATATTTTACTCAAGTGAAATAAATAGAGAGATTTGATATATTTTTTTGTGATCATTAACGAGGGAGTTTTTTTTTTTTTATTTAATGTATTGTCGTTATATTATAAATTTTCACTCAAAGTAGATTCTTGTTTAAGTTAGAAGTTTTAGCAAAAACCAATTATCTTTTTTGTTGTTTAATTTTAACAAGTAATTTTTTTTCATTCCTTTTATATGAATTTGTTACGCTTTCTTACTATGAGAAATGAGTAATCCATCATAGACTTTCTCATTACTAAAGAGATTAAATTTGTCACAAATTAAACACAATTCTTTATTTTCTTTTAAATAAAAGAAAATTATCTATCATAATACTTTTTAATACTTTTCATGAAATTTATATAATACTCTAAAGTTGGTAACCAATAACTAATTTGTAATAAAATATTATTTTGGCAATTTTAAACTCCCTTGATTATTATTAGTAATGAATTGTAACTTTGTTTTCATTCTTTTTGTATTAATACTATATTGCTATCTCCTTTATCGTGAAGGGAGATATTTTATTGTTAATTTGAGACGATTAAAAGAATTTGTTATTATTGAAAAATATTATCTTCTTTTAAATGAATTGTTTTTATTATTTTACAGTGAGATCATGAAGATTTTAACCTTTGTTACTAACAATTAACTATGCTAATTTTAGTAATAAATTAATGGTGTTGTCACTAATATACTTTGTGATAAATTTTGAAATTTCTTTAGTATTGTTTGCTCCATGTACTAAATAGACGATATTTTATGTTTTTAAAGTAATGTATACGAGAGTTATACATCAATGGAGCTAATAATAATATATATATATACAACTTTTTCAAACAACAAAACTAAATCTTTATAATTATTGTCTATATTATCATAACCATGAATTAGTGGGCTTCAATATTTGCTTTCTCGATTCAATTATGATTTTATCAATTAATTAATTAATTAATATTTAACACTTTTATACTATTCCATGATATTTTCTTTTTCATACACCTCAAAATTCCCAAGTTTTGAGCAAATATAAATACTGGAAAACCTCCATAACAACACTACACACCATAATAATTAAATTATTGATGATTTACAATTTCAATAACCATTTGCTATTTTCTTAATGTTAGGGACCAATTTAACCAATTCTTACCACTCTAAAGAACCAAGTTAGTTACTTACTACTTTAGTTTAGAATTCTAAATAGCATTAGAAACTCTTCACTTTTCCTTTTGTGAGGTTAGCACAAGGGTTTGGTGATGGGTTACAATTTTGCAATAATATATAGATGCTCATGTTTGGCTTTACCTAGAAATGTGGTAGGCATAACATAACCACTATACTATGGATCAGAATCACTTAGATGTTATAAAAAGAAAGCATAGAATAACTTCACTTTATAAAGTTACAAATTTTTTTAATCAAAAGCACATAGTCTTACACATGTTTATTCTCTGCCCCCACTTATTTCTGACTCATATATGTTATTAGGTTAGGCCAGTTACCTCTAAAAACAACCAATTAAGGAGGAAGATAACTTCATCACTCTTGAGTTTTCATATTTAAAGTAACTTAACCTAAAACGTACGTTGGAGATAGGTTAATTATAGGGACCACTACGAAAGTGACACAAATATTGGTACAATGCAAAAAAAACCAACAAATTCATATTTGAACGTATACGTGCTTAAAGGTAGAAAAGCATTGAATTTAACCAACTTTGTGTTAGATAAGTTTGATCTAGGGTTTTCATTTCAACATGGTTGATGTTGAAATTCTACTTCTATGTCTGGAATAAAAAAGACAACAAAATACAACCATAATTTCTTGTCCTGTGAATATATATTTATTTGCCATGACTAGAAACTTTCAAAATAATATTTTAGAGTCGTTGTAAAACTTGTATCCTTCGGAATTTAGAAATTTTGGATTGATTGAAGCTGGCATTTTCAAACAATGCATTTATCCGAATATAGTAGCTTCCTTGTTAAATAATCAATGTTTGAATTGTGAATTAAGATTTCAAAGCAAAATCTTCAAAGTATACGTCTAAACGTGGAAGGGAAATTTCTAAAATATGCAAAACTACGTGATTGCACATGTCTTTGCATAATCTCTTTTTTCAGCTAAGATGTGATTGTCTAATATAATTGTCAAAAGCAAGTCACCTTCATTTGCTCAATTGGTCAAAGAGAAAAATATATCATAATGGCAAAGTTTTAGGCGACAAATTCTGATGAACTTACTTATCACCATCAAAGCAACTTCATGGTTCCTGTTTGTGTTTGACAACATTTTATTTTTCATCATTACAAATATTGCGTTACATTTTAAAAGATAGTATAAAGGGGTTTTCATCAAAACGAAACTTTATTCATTTTCAAGAGATTTGTTGTGTGCTTTTAATTTTTTAAATGCAAATTTAAAAAAATGGCACTTGTGCAACTTTATATTTTTTGAAAATAATATCATATTTTTGTTAAAATTAAAAAAAGAATAATCTGATTTTCTTTCTAATTTTTAATAACTTCAGTTTTTTTCATCTACCAACTTCATTCAACCTCCACCTCTAATGTCGTTTTCCACTTTAAAATCACTAGTGTTACCAATGTTTTCATTATTACATACTCATCTGTGTCTTGTCGTTTTTTCCCATTTTACTATTGATTTTATTATTAAATGTTTTTTTTTTTAATTAGGAACCAAAAAAATTTGTGGTTGAAATTTAAGATTAGTTAGTAAAAATTGAAAAGGAAAAATCTATAAAACAACTGAAGCTAAAAATATGACACCAAAAGCCATTTTAATCATCAAACCCTAAATATAAATGTTCCATATAGTTAATAGTAGGATACACATAAGGTTAGGGTTAGGATTTGAAGCAAGGATATTTCATCGGAAGGATAACCTATTAGTTGTCATTTTCATGGAAACAAACAAGGAGCACCTCTCCCATCCTATGAATGGATTGACATCATCACACTTTCAAGTTTCAACTAACATGGAACCTACATATCATGTTCTGCCTGCAACATATATATATATATATATATATATATATATATATTAATATATGTTGACGAGTGTGTGGGTTGAATAAAAAGGAACACTCACCCACCTTGTCCGAACACATCTAACATTTGCAATTCTTAAATTCCCCCACAAGCACGCACAATGAATGAAAAGGTGTGTAAAGGATAAAAAAGAAGAAAATAAAAGGAATGCCCAACAACAAAAAGAAGAAGAAGAGAGAACATAACTGTAGACAGATGGATTCCCATGTCCTCTTTTATTGCTTTCTTCCATCATCAAAATAATTTATCATAGATCTTTTCAAAGCTACTTATTACATTAACCTCTTACCACCTTGGAACTAAACAAATACTATGTGGTAGTAGTGTAGTACTATGCCCTATACACTACACACTATGCCCTAGATATCATGAACAATGAAAGAATCTTGACGTTGTTTAATAGAAAAAGAAAGCGTAAAAAGTTCATGCACTTCAGAAAAGAGCACACAAATAGATAAACTATGTTATATTATAAAACTATACAGATAAATGACCCTTATGAGAGCACCAATGTTTTTTATTTTGCCATCTGGTGGATGCTGCATACGTGCTGAATTGATTGCCCCAAGGCATGGCAGCATCGTTCTCGTGGAAATCTGAAGTAGAATTATTAAATTGCAATAGAAAATTTGAATTTGTGGGATCTTGAAATTTGAAAAATCTGTGAATATGGGCGTGATATGCTTTAATTTTGGTAGCTGAAGTAATCTTGTCCTTTGTTAATGACAGCTCCAAGACCTAATTGCAGGGACAAAGTTTGGTTGCAGTTGCTTGTTATGTGTGGGCTTGGAAACATAAATGTAGATGTGACATCAAATGTCAAGTGTGTCCAAAACTAATATAATATTATATGTATGAATGTGTTTGTTTTTTTACTTTATTTATTTATTTTCTTTCATCATTAGAAAAGAGCAATTGCAACTTTTTCCCTGAAGTTTCGAGCAACACCAATTTCTAGAAACAATGTGAATTTGGCTTTGAATTTGTGATGGCATTTGGTGTGTCGTTACTTTTTCCCTGTTTCTTGAAATTGAGGTTGCATTTACATGGCAACCAACTTTGAAGATGGTGTGGAGAGTTTTGAAAGTTGCGAAGCGCGTATGAGAAAAGATGGATCATTGTGATATGTTGAAAAGATGATAAACTAGGTCAGGTGAATGGATCTTTCATGTGTTTGAATATACGGTGGAGTTAGCTTTTGTACTCACTTCTTTGACTCTCTTTTGTTAATCTTTTTTTTTTTTTTCCTTGTTATCTAATCAAGATTGAACTATAGAGAGAAATATTATCATATGGTTAGAGATGATTTTAATTATTTCAATTATTTTGTATTATATTTTAATTTACAAAATAAGAACTGATCATTTAAAGGAATTCGGATCACGTGTGATTTTCTCTCAAGTTTTACAAATTTATTTTATTGTCATATAAAATTCGGTCATGATTATAGGATTTCGGATCGTATAATAAATTACCTTTATACGCACGATTTTCTTTCAAGATTTTAAAATTACTCTAATAAAATATAAAGTCTAACATAATTTTTTTAAAAAAAATTGAAGTTAAAAATGTTTTTTAAATAAAACTACAATGGAATCGTTAAACATCAAAATATATTTCAAATGTAACGAAAGTCTAACAATTAATACTAATGGATTTGAAGTTGGAATTCATTTAAATATTAGTTAAAAAAATTGAAACAAGAGAAGTGAATTAATAAAGAAACTTTTAGTGATACGTTTTCTTTTTTGAATTTTTTATCTAGTATTCTTAGGGCATTGCTCAGTATTTGTCTCTCTAATACATGTAACACTGATTAAATATTTTACTGACCATTTGATCTTGTAAGATTTTGGTGTCCAATATTAAAATGTTGAAGTGGGAAAACTTTAATTTAATTGATGTAAAAAAGCAAACCCACCTGTGCATTTAGAAATCAAAATGACATAAAACATTTACTATAACATTTACTATAGTAATTAATTAACACCCTGCCATTGCAGGGATCTACATTGGATCTCGTGATCTAGCATGGACTCAACAAAATTGAAAAGAAGCTAGCTTGGACCACTTTATTTGTTGCAAAATTGACGTAGATTTGAAGTGGATATAGCTAAATCATAAATTAAACAGGATTAATTGATAAAGTGTGTATGCTTTTGTTACACAAAAGTAAAAGGAGAAGAGCATAGGGTCCCAAAAACCTTTAGATTTTGGAGTTTTGATTAATTAATTGAATGATTATGGACCTAATAGAAAAAGAAAACAACAAGATCGTATTATTTTAATTGTAATACCTCATCAAGATAAAGTGATTAACTGACTTGACCCCACTGTGTCTTATTTATTATTGATGCTACCTTAACCAACATGGTTGTTACTTTAATCAAAAGTTAAGGCTATTTATCATAGCAAATCTTTGATGTTTTATGTCCCTATTGCTTTCAATTCCTATGACCGAACTTGCCTAAGTTAACTTCATCACAATTAATTATATTGTTCACGACAGGGTGTTGTTTTCACATAAAATAACAAAACAAGTTAAGATGAATAAGAAAATCAAGAAACGCATCTTATAGAAAAAGGAAAAAAAGACACACTAAATTTAATGATTTGTTAGGTATTATATTATGTTGCCTCAGAAAGAAGATCAGATCCCATTAATTAATTGTTCTCATACCATGCTTGGCTTTTTTTTCGATAGCTGTTAATAAAGGAACATGTGACCTAATAATTGTTCATATAAAACACACCATTGTACTTGTGTTACGAATCTTTAAGATGTAGTAAAGAAGACTTTTCAATTCTAGATAATATTAATATAATTACTGCCAAAAAATTATTAAATGTCTAATTATACAGCAAATGCAGGCAAGTGCATGTCCAATTATTAAAAAAATTATAGTATTATTGCATTCTTACTATATACAGGAAAGAGGAACACTTATTTAAGAAGGAAGGAAAAATTGTACAGAAAAAAAAAAATAGAGGACAATTGAATCTTGTGGCTTTTATTGTTGTGGACACTGCATGAGTCATTATTAATAGTGAAGGACAAAGCTAAAGTCCAAAAAAGAAAAGCAAAAGAACAAAATGCCTAGTTTCTTGATATCAATAACGTATATCATCACCTCTTTCAACATGTTCATGAATTGCTTTAATGTGTCCACAACCCCCATGTGATGATGAGTCCTTCCTTCTCCTAAAATCAACAAGAGATGGCAGCTAGCAACCATGGTGTGGGGTGCACCAATTAATTTCAATTGTAATGTACAGTTTCAGACTTAAGATATATATGAAAATTGTAGTTTTCTATACATCAATTATTTCAAAGTAATCTATGATTAAAAAATGGTTTCATTTCTTAGGATTGTTGTAGAGTTTTGTGATGATGAAAACCATGATGCAATCCTCTTTTTCCCAGAAACTTCTTGGAGATTATGCCAACAAATCAATTCCAACTTAGTAGCATAGCACTACATGAACAAGAATGATTAGACCTTTGACAAACATCATACGTGGACACATTCTTTTCACTGTTTCATAATCAATCATATTGGTCTTTGACGCGTAAAGTTAAAACCTCAAAACATGTTTCTTGTGAAATATTCACTTAATATAATATTCATTTTTCTGAAGTATACCAAGATTTTTTCTTACTTTCTAGTATTCAAGTTTCAAAGTGCGTTAAAGAATAAACAACTTTTTTGGTCTTCATGCATTTATGTATGATTATTTATCTCTAATTTGTATATACTTTGACAGATCTAAACATGACAGACACTTCAAATGGACTATTTCAGCATGTAAAAATGAGTTTTGATGAGTAGAAAAATGACCAAACATTTACAGAAACACTGCTTCATATATTTAAACCGGTCAATGTCAAAGCAGTATAAAATAAGGCATAATTCTGTACTTGTAAGCATGAAGTGTCTTATAGAATGATGGATGGTGAAAAAGATAATCATGCACTTAGAAGAAGCCTTGGACCACATGTGCAGACCGAAAATACCCCCAGAATGTCTCTTAAAAAATTTACTGATAGTGAAATTTTGGCCTATTATTAACACATTAGAATGAACATTTTGTGAAAGTTTAATGATGAAAAAATGACACCAAGAATAGTGGTAAATTTATCTGATATATACATGTGAATCTGATATGTAACTTCTGGACAGCAATAAATAAGGCAATGTCCATTGACAGAAGAGCAGATTGAAAAAGAAGCATTATTAGGTTTGGCAAGACAGACAATATCAGAAAAAGTTAGCAAAAGATGAGAAGCAAAGTGATGAGGGAGATTGGTGTGCATCACTTTCTTCCAATTTCTCTTTTGGAGGCTGCTGGATCACCACGATAGCCACCAATTTGTGCGTATTATAAACAAACAAAACTTAATATTATATATAGTGTTAAAATAATTCGTAGCTAGTGTTGTCACGAGTCACGTACTTTAATGAAACTTATGAATGAAAATATATAAAAAATGAAACATTGGACCCCTTAAGGGATAGGGTGTGGACCAGTCTTAGCATCAACCTCTTGTGGTGACATAGATGGATGATGGTTTTTTTGTTTCCTCTCACAGTTTTAAATCAATTTATCAGCAAGAGTACTTGTTTGGCCTTATTCACCATGTTCATGATGTGATTCAATTCAATATTTTTTTATACGTGGGTTTCTTTTCAAGCACAAGTGGAAACCCATGAAAAATGCACCACCATGATTTTTTGTAAGAAGTGACGCAACTTCAACTATTGTAGGTCTCTTTCACACACCAAGCACAAGGGCTAAGCCATTGAAAAGAAAAAAGAAAAACAAACATGATCCAATTTGGTGCCATTTTTTTCATTCATGGCTTAAGTAATTCATTATATATAATCAGCTTTTGTCAGCATATGTGTTTAGGGCAACAACCCAAATGGCACGCAAGCATGCCTTAGAAGTTTATCACAACAATATATATACAAAGAAATAAAATAGAAGAACAAACCCTAAATTTCTTTTCATATTTTTTTTATCAAAACGAAATTTCAATTTCAATTAAAAAGACAAGAAAAATATTTTTTAAGTGACCTTCAATTTTCTGGAAAGTTGACCTGAAGGTAACCTGCATCATCACATGCTAATGCATGCCTTCCATAAATGTCTCACATTGGTTATTTATTAATTCATGAAAGAGTGTCAATGAAAATGTTAGTTTCAGATTAAGTGATTTCTATTATAATTGTGATCTTTTCTTTTAAAATTAAATATAGTTGTTTTATATTTTTAGTATCACACACCATACTTGCTAACAAAGATCAAATAATTATTTAATGTTTGTAATATCATATCAACATATAATATTTTTAAACATTTCTCAAATAGATATTTATCTTAAAATGAACTGCTGAAGCTAATTTATATTTTTACAAAGATAAAAAAAATACTCTATAAAAAAAATCAAAATTTCCTTACTTTTGTAAGGACAAAAATAGTGATTTTAAATTTTAAAAAGGAGAAAGTTAAAAGTTATAAAAAATTCATCATTTTAAAAAGTTGAAAAGATTTCTAAAATTTCATTTTATTTTTATCATAAAGACACCCAAACAATGGCATAAAATTAACCATTAGCCAAAAATCATGGTTACGTAAAGTATTTGTTTGAGTAGTGACTATGTGTGAGTAAGGCACATGAAAAGCATCTTTTGATTTGGAAAAAAGGGATATTAAAAATGAAGTGTAGGAAGTAAATAATTAACCTTTTTTGTTGTGATGCCAAATAACATGCTCTCATCGTATGATCTGCTTGTACTGAAGCAGAAGAGAAATAATTATCCAGTTCCCATAATTGCTTTTATTTTAAGTCTCTTAAGATAATGATGGGTAACATACTTAAAAGAAAAAGACAGTTATTGATGACAAATCAGGTTGAAATCAAACCAAAGAATTTGATGAGCAGAAAAGGACAGATTAATTTGATATTTGCAATCTTTTCAATTCATGGCAATTAGATTTGGCCCTACAAGCACCTTTAGCCACCCCAAATGCTTACTTTTCACCCATAATTAACCACTATTTTAGTTTTGGCTTGTTTATGTGTAACCTCCAAAATCAACCATATGTGCAGGGAGAGAAACACACCTCAATGGACTTGTCTTTTCAGGAAAACAATGAAAAGATAAAAACGGTTTTGGGGAAGGACATTTATGATATGCTGTGCAAACTTGCAATCATGTCATTTTCAATAACAACACCCATTTATTTAAAGCTGATTTAGACCATTTCATGTGCTTGACCCTTCTCACAAGTTGTGTTTTTTATAATTTGATTTATTTATTGTGGTTCTCATCCAAATCAGGGTCAGTCTAATTTAGAAGCAAGGAATCAAGTTATACATTTGGATCAAAAGCCATTGTTAGGTGAAACGTTGAATGGGGGAGATAGTGACAATTAATAAACTCATTATCCTCATCTTATGTGCCTCCTTATATATAAAAAAAAATTCCACCTAGTGTATTGGGTGAATCTTTCTTTTTTAATTCTTGTGTGTGATTTTATGTTTATTATTATATCTAAGATTGTTTAATTTAGTCCATTATTTCCTGCTAACATCTCTCAAATGTCAACTGTTCTCAGTTTTTCTTCTTCACCTGACTTGACCCGTGAAGCAGCCTGCATCATGACACAATATCTTGACTTTCTCAAAACTCTTTGAGGTTTTCATTCATGTACGTAAATAATAGTATATATTTGATAACCATGAATTGAATTTGTTGTAAGAACGTGTTAAAAGTGAATCCTCCTAACTCACAATGACAAAACACAACGGTTTTGTGTTTATTTTTCTTCTTGTAATGTGTGTTCTTGGACATAAATAAGAATGGTGGTAGTTGTTGGTTGAAGAATTGTGCTTGATTGAAAGGGGTGATTTCTTGCATCATTTGATTACGAATTTGGGAGAGTGGAATCAGAAATTGTTTGACTGAAGTATATATTTTGACTTCTAGGGGTGAATTATTTATTAACTGATAGAAGATGTTAAAATCATGTTCAACATATGTTTTCTGATCAATTTTCAAATGGAAATTTCTGCTAGAATCTAGTATTTGGTGTCTTTTGTGTTAACATGTTTGAATTATTAATGAAGGTCACATGTCTGTAAGAAATTCTAACAAAGGAAAGTTTGAATAGTTTGGGCCGTGTTGACTAAGATGAATGAATTGGGCCATTTAACATGAGAACCCACGTGTACTTTTTTTGTTGAATTGTAACTTTTCAACAGATAATGCATGAGTTTGAAAGTTTGGCTATTTGACCCCTGAAGCAACATGTAACAATAATTTGCGGGTAAAGTGTATTTTACTTTACCAATTTGCTTCTGGAACCTATTAATTTAATCATAAAACTTTGCCCATTTTTGTGCATTTCTGTTCATCTGGAATATTTGGAAATTTCCAGCTATAGGGAGTAAATGGTTGATAATTTTGTTTAGTTTGTTCTTCTTCTTTCTTATTCTTAAACTTATAGGTGTATCAATATTAAGTATATGTTAATAAGAGAGAGAAAAATAAATTCTTTACTAATCATTAATTGTGGGTGCTTTTACTAATATTAAGCATGTGATGTTCATGCAAATTATGCAAACTTTTCCATCACTGATCAATAATTATGCAAACTTTTCCATCACTGATCAATCCTAGTAGATATCAAAAATCTAAAAAATAGAATGTTAATTCAAAAAGTAAGAGAACATTAAACAAGTAAATTGCAATTTAGATAATACTTTTCATTAACTGTTATTTAAAAGAACTGCCAATAAAGAACTTACTTGAATTTTTTTTTCAAATATTTTATTAATGGCTAGTTAAAACTGCAAATAAAAATATTTAAAGACAATTTTACTTGTACATATGAGAGTTGAATGGTTTATTTTTATAATTAAAAATAAAAAACCACTTATTTGGATTTTTAAAATTGAGGAAAATTTAGAAAGTGAGTTGAAAATTTATTCAATTTCATTTTAATGGAACACTTCTGGTAAAAACTAAAAACTGGTGGCCACGGCCCTTGGATAGTAATTAAGTTTTAATTTGTTAAATTGAAAATTCCTTCAAGGTGTTTTGTTTTTTTAATGTAGCAATAGTTGTAAAAAGGAAATTTTGTCAGACCCTAAAAATTTGCTATTATGGCAAACCATTCTCTCTGACCAATTGCGCAAATGAAGGTTACTTTTTTTCCTGTTTACATTATACTGTGACATTTGCAGTATGTATTCAATGCTAGACTTTTTCTTGTCTTTCAACAATTTCAAAATATTTTGATTAAGCTATACATGACAATAATGATAAGCAGGATGACGAAATAGTAAAAACATTTTTAAAATATATAAATATTTGTTATATATAATTAAGTTATATAGATAAATAAATGAAAATTTCTTTGGCACTTATTTACCTAAGAACTACATTTATTATTTGATTAGATACTTACTATATTTAAAGACTTTAAATTTAGAAATTTTATAATATCCGTTTTTTTTTAGACTGAAAAGCTAATGAATGGATCTCTATTCATAGTTCTTCAAGAAAACTGCTTATAAAGGATTTTGAAATTTAAAGATTGTAGAAAATATAATAGCTACTCTGTTGCATTTTATAATATTTAAAACATTAAAAATTATTAGCAATTGCGATGAAGAAGTACAAAAATAAAAATTAATTTATTATTATAAAAAATGTCCTGCGAGAAACCGAGCCCCCTCCCACGGCATGCCATGCCAACCCGCCCCCTCCCACGGCATGCCATGCCAACCCACGACCAAGTCTTCTGTTAGAGTTGGAATAAATTGAAAAAACAACCTTTGTTTAGAAAAATGTTATTAATGTGTTAAATGTTAGTGTAAAGAAGATTTATAGCACCAGTAAGTCATAAACCTTGATGACATATAAGCCTATAGATGCCGCATCATCATAATTACCATGTATAAATAATTCGGAGACCAACACCAAAACCAAAATAATCTTACTATGACTAAAGATAAAACATGACATTTGAAGAAGTGAAAACTATTTTTTAAGTCTTCAATAAAATAAAATAAGATCAGAGTCCTAAATATTAACCTGAAACTCTCACTGGTATATGCTGAAATATAATCATATATTTCTGCTTTCTTTGGTACTACACATGGGACTCTCGCTGAAAAGTTTACTTCAAAGAAAATAGGAACCTTGGAAGGCCACAGGTTCCATAGATCTAAAGGTGGACAGTGCAAAATGCTGTAGCTGGAATCATTAGAAAGAATAAGATACAATAACACATTTACATTATTGATTTTCAATAAAATGGAAATTGAACTTCAAATTGACAACCCAATTTATATATTCAAAAGCATTTATAAGTAGAACAAAGTGACCAACATATGACCTTTATCTATATCTATATCTATATTACATACAAACTCATGCCATACATTAGGATCTTTCCTCCGATAATCTCAAGCTTGAAATAACATGATAAAGGGCCTCGGAGAATGGCGCCTATTTCCCACAGTTGAACCCACGACACACAGATAGGACTATTATAAGGATCAGTGCTATCAAAATTCCCAAGACAATCAGCTTTATCTTCATGTTTTGTAGCCACATTTTTCGACGGATTCTGGTCCCAGAAGTCCTGAAATCCTGTGCCTGAAAAAAAATATCTTTCCTCAACATGGTAAAACATAAATTGGTACTATCACATCCATATCCAAGCCAAACAAAAAAATGAAAGCATATGGAAATTATGACCCGAGACTTTTCTTTGAATTTTTTGGCATACGGAGAGAGAAGAGTGAAAACTGTAATATATACAAATCATTCTTTAAAAATTAAAGTGGATGTAACTAGCTGGTCTGAAACAATGAAGACACCAAAACTGAGGAATCTCCTTTCAGCATTTAGATATAGGCTATAGTTAACATTCGCTTAAAAATTTATTAGTCCTCCAAAGAAATAAATCTCCTTTCACATACATATAAAGGTGTCAAAATGGGTTCAAACAAACTCATGAACCAGTACAATCACCAAGGTTTGAGCTGGGTTGGATTGAAAAAAATTACAGTTTTTTAGAAGTGTGTCAAACTGAACCCAGTTTATTTAACCCGTGAGTTAAACAGGTTTGAGACGGTTGGAGATAAGTTGACACTTCGAAATCTTTTTATCATTTGACAATTTGATTTTTTAAAGACTAGTTCACATGTTTGAGGCCGTTGGAGATAAGTTGACACTTTGAAATCTTTTTATCATTTGACAGAAATCTTTTTATCATTTGACAATTTGATCTTTTAAAGACTAGTTCAATAATGCTGGAATGGTTTGTATGCTTAATTTATTTGTTTGCCTAATTATAAATACAGATTGACATTTTAATTTTAAGTTACTATCTTTATAATAATGCTTGGTGAAATACGTAAACACTTTGCTTGTATACTACTATAAATAGATGAGTAGAGTCAATCCACTCTAATTATACTACAATAAATATATAAGATAAGTTGAGAACAAAACATATTTAAGTTAATTAGCCCACTTAACCCACCAAACGTGGTAGGTCTAGCCAGAGTTACAAATTTTCTAACTCACCAAAAAGTGAATCAGGTTAAGTGGACTCACTTTTAGGCCAACCCGTGTGAGCTAGGTTGGCTCACTTTGACACTTCTACATACATAATTGATAAACACATAGTACATACTCACCTGGTTATGAAGGTTCTCTGTCTTATCCACCAGAAGCTCTATCTTTTCACCCCTGTCCAGAACCTACATTAAATTATACATGTCAATATAATTTGATCAAATGTCCTCATACATCAGATATATTGATCCAAGGCCTGACAAAAATTTGATTGCCATTTTCTTCTATGAATAAGTATAACTGCAATAATCTTGTCTTGGCTTGTCTTAAGGCATAGGCAGATAATAATGAATATTGTAATAACATGGAAGAGACCCAGAAAGTCGCTCCTCTATGTGCCATTGATATAGCACAAATTTCTACTGCCTAGGTGAATAAGCATTAGTAGAATACAAGTAATAATGGGATGTGAGACAAAAAAACTTAAAATTAATCCAACTGCCCAAGTAAAAGAAAGAAAGAACCCTTCCGATTGTCAAAGAATTCAAATATTGATCGCAAAATGAAATAGGCTAACGATTGCAATTTCAAAGTAACACCCAAGTAAGGGACCACAATAAGATTTGACAACTCGTCACCCAAAATATGATCATTAAAATTCAAATCATAGCAGCCATTCCAAAACACGCTATACTCAAAAGATAGCAAATAGTCTAATACAATGCAAATAATTGGAACTATACATGCACAATAATGCTCAAAACTCATTAGGAAAAATAAACTTCAAAAACTAAGGTATGGCTACAGAAAGAAGGGTGGAAATATACAACAAAGGCAATGAATACAGTGCAAATAATATATATTATACATAAGAAAACAAAATAAATTAAGACATGGATAAATGCAACAGGAGCTGGCCTGGACAACATTGTCCAAGCCTAGAAATAGATAGAATTGAAATTAAAAAGTATTACATGAAAATACTTCATTGAGGCCAAGGCTAATGGTGAGCAATAAATGCCACACAAGTACTAGAATAACACACAACAAAGAAAACAGACAACTAGAGCTACTTTTGTCAAATAGGTGAAGAATTATTAGTCAAGTAACACAATGAACAGAGCATAGACACACACCAAGAGGAACTGAACAGAGAAGTACTGGCTAGCTAGAATTGACTGGAAAAATGAGAGAAAGGCCCAGATTTGGCTGCCTGACAATTGAAAAGTATCTGAAAGAATTTAGAAACAGGTAGAAAGCAGAATTTTCTTTGAATCAACCAGGGTTTCCAACCTCAAAATCTCTAAATGCAAAAAAGATTGAGAAACACGGAGCCAGAATAACCATATGTGTGCACAAAACAGGCTTTTCACTCCTGCTTAGTGCGGTGACCATGAAGGACACGATCACTGCCACTACACACAGTACAAAAACATGATACAATGGAACTACTGCTGCAGCTTGGTGCCATGACAAGCCACTAAAGTTTTAACTACGTATTATTAGAGAACTAGGTAGATCACCATAACCACCTGTTATTATGTAAGTTAGCCTGCTAATGCATAAGGTACTGTATGTATCTAGCTCACAGCTCAGCACTTCTGTCAACTAATTTTCCTACAGTTTTCTACAGCTACGATAGATATCTCTACTGCCACTGCTCTGCTAAGTCTGTCTTGAAAAACAGTAAGTTAGAGCAGGGTTATCTGCCTAATTAGGTCTTGTACAGAGCTACTCACTAGTTACATGTTACCATAAATATCTAAGTTCCCACCTCATTTTCTCTTAGTTTTCTCACTCTTCCTATCATTTTCCTTTCACAATTCTGGTCTTTAAAATAATTAAATTAGCCTCATTTCATTTAGCTAACCTCAAAGATCTGATCGACGGACTGAACATTCAAAGTAACACTGCTCCTCTAACAAAGACTAGTGATCATTATTAGTAAATTGAATGACAACATTAACTACTCTCAACCTACTTTAATACCCTTGATTCCTGTAAAGTATGAACAGCTGTTAAGAACTTATGGCTTACTACTGAGGAGACAAGTAGGTGGGAAGTTCCCTTACTCAACTCCCCACAGCCCAATAGAAACCAACTTTTCCATCTATATGAACAACCGGAACTCACTTTATCATAAGCATTTACACAATCCAACAATTAGACTAGATTGCATTTTCTTTTCTTTTTAACACATCGACCACTTTTCATCCTCTATCAAAACAGAGCCTGATATCAGTCTTCTTGCTATGACATGACAGCATTCAGCTTTTTAAATGCTTTCTGGTAAAACTTCTTTTATTGTAGCAGGGCTCAGCCTATTAAAGCCATCACAGATTCTAAAACCTAGACAGTAGACAGAAAACATGGGAAACGGTTTCAACATAAAAATGAAAATGGAGAACTTATTGGTTTCGGATTTCTGTTCCTACTCCCCTGCCTCGGTCACTTTTTGCCAACTATGCAACCTAGCTACTTGAAGATATAAACAGACTCATTTTCTTTCTTGTTGGATGTCACATATACAAACCATCATCCTTTTCGGGAGAAGAAGATTTGAAAATCACTTACAGATCCCAAAATGTAGTAAAGACAATACCTAGTACAGTTATGTCAGATCACTGTCCAATATGCCTAAGCTTGACCCGAACAAATAACAATGCTTCACAAGCACAATCCATGAACTTCATAAAAATAGACACGTGTTCAGTTTTGCACATAGATCCACTCAATGTTGTTGTCTTTTTTATTCTGGGAATTTAAACAGTCACAATAATGTTTATTGATTGGCAAAAATGACTCTCGTACCCACCAATCTCTTCAGTTTACTACCATCTTAAATTAGTGCAACTAAGTAGTTCATGTGTACCTTTTCAATATTCTCCATCATGACACCTTTAACTTCAGAAACCTGAGCTTTCACCTTCGCAAGCTTGCTGATCTCTTCAGGATGATCAACACAGTACTGCATATGTTCCTTCAACCTTGGCCTGGGCAAAGACCTTAACACATTAGCTAAAACAATAATATAAACCCACTGCCTTATACTTTAAAACTTAGAACAGAAACAAAATACCCAAATTCCTTGTTAAGGCTGTTCGCAGGAGCTGTGGCAGCCTTTCCACCACCATATTTTGACACAAAATCATCTTTGACACGCTCTAAAAAAGCCATGGGCACTTGCCTTCCAATTGATTCATCAGCAACAACACAATATGCTACAAAATTCCAAAAGTAAGACATTTCAGAACACTACCAAACTTCAAAGTTTTAAGCTTCACCTATACAGAGCAATATCAGTTGATAAAACCAGAAAAAGAATCACAAAAAACAGAAATGCAACATAGTTATCAATCTTAGATAACAGAGATTTGTGGCCTGAACCTCAAAAGACAATAGTAAGATAATGGATAATTGGATGAGTGCCATTCTGAATTTTTTATACAAATTAAATAATTTTACTTCATATACACAGATGCTTGAAAAAAAAAATTAAGATAAATTATAGTCTTGAGCTAATAAAATAAGTTTAAGCCTAAGGAGGCACTATTTCACGATTCTTTGTTTGTTCCCGAAAATATGAGATGGGAAAAATGTACTCCCATGTTTGTTAAAAGGTAATAAACAATTATTCATGGATAAATTCTATTCCTATTCTGACCCCAAGTCCGTTCTGAAAGTATCGTTAGAGTCGGTCACCGCTTTCAAACTATTTCCACTTTGGAACTCAGAGCTCCACTGCAGTTTTGTTCCTAAAAGACGCCTTGGAGGGTTAAGGTATGGCGAAGGACATCTCTCTGGGATACAGCCTTTTCTCACTCAACCCATGAGCCCATAATATTTTGGAGGCATACTTGGTGGAATTGAGTAAGTATTCGGCCGTCAACCTGAGTAGGGGCATACAAAATGTCTTAGCAAGGCCCCTGCCTTGGCATACATGAGCAAAGTAAAGGCCAAAGAGTCCCGATTCAGTGAAAAGAAGCTCAATCGTCCCATGAAAGAAACCAAGCAAGAGTTAGAACGCCTAAAAACCAAGATGATTTGGTGAAAGTTGAAATGGACACCCGTGCTGAAAGAGAGTCTCAAATTGTTGATCATGTTGCCGAGAAGCAGGGTTGGGAAGAAGAAACTACTGGAAACCAAAACTGCGCTACAGTTGGAAGTGGCGAAAGCCTTTGATGGAGGGTTTTAAGGACCAAATCATAATGGAGTTCTGAGTTCCAAAGCAGACAATACCTTGGAGACAATGATTGACCTAACAATGCTATTTTAACAAATTTGAGGTCGGAACATTGACACCGTTGGAAATGGTAAAGTGATTTCAAAGGTGAACACTCATTCACCTTAGACCTGGATTGGGGGCCTTGTTTCAGTACGCCCACTAGTCCCACATCACTTAGAAATCAAGGCCAAGAACAATTTAAATACACCTTCCTCCCTTAACCCACCAAGACACCTTTTAAAGACAAAATCGTGATGGAGCTCTAAGCTCCAAAACAAACAATTTTAACCCTAACAATTTTATCTTAACAGATTTGAGGTGGGAAAGAAAACAATATAGTTCAACTAATTTTTATTCTTGAAGGCAAGGGTTATTGATTCCCATGGGATGGGAATTCATGTTGCTTGGTAAAAATTCACAAATACCCTCGATTCACTGCCCTTTCGTTCACAAATACTTATGTAACTCGCATAATCTATTTGCTGCATAATATTAAGTCTACTAATCATAGACTTTTTTATCATTTTCATTTTTGTGGTTTGGTGAGTGTTACTTCCAGAATTATACTAACTACTTATATTGCTATGTTTATTTTCGAATAATCCTTAGGATTATATAAGACCGAAGTAGAAAATGTTTCTTACAAAATAATTACCCAAAGAATGGGATTAAGAATCTACCTTTTTCAATGTGGGATTGTTTTCATTGCTTCATGTGTTGCATACCCCTATACATATGGAACTACGCCAGTTTGTCATAGCATGTATGTTAATAATACATTAAACCTTTTTGTATGCATTTTGATCCTCTCCTCATTGTTGTTAACAGTAGAGGTGCTCTTTAATAAATTTTAACCATTTATTATGGTTACTACTTAATATATACGGTTCAAATAAAAACTAACAAACTCACTAGACCAGGCACGCATGTTACCCAAATTTCTTTCATAGTTTTAATTGGTTTTATTTCAACAGTGGATTAAGTGAAAAATAATAAACATAGTGCATGGTTAGGATTTATTAAATAAGACCTCTCAATAATCAGTAAGTATAAAAGTATCCAAATCGATTTTAATATTATATATTATACCAAAAATAATACAATATATACCCAGATATTATTATTATAAATTATAACAACTAGAAGATGTGTTCATGTCAATGTCTTGGTTGGCTTTTTAATGGCCGATATAAACTCTTTTAATATGCAATGGAGAACAAGGATTCAAAAGTTAATTGATAAAAAACACTTAATGATAATTTACACCAAATTATAACAATTTGTAAAGATAACTATTACGAAAAAATATTGATAATGTACTTATGATATTTATGTTATTTTTATTTTTATGCATTATATTAATAAATTGGCATCTTTTACATAGTAAGGGAATTTTGATAATTTTAACATACATTCCCAAGAAAATATATTATGAACCAAACACATTTTAATTATTCCCAGCAATATAAACAAGGTTCCCACGAACTTTAGTTATCAACCAAACACGTTTTTTTAAAAATAAGCAGGCAAGTTGTCCCAAAGAAATGTAATCCCAGGAATGAAATTAGATAACTTGAAAGTAAACTCAAAACATAGAAAAAAGAAAAACAAAAGGGTGAGCGACGCCACAGCAGTAAAACTGAAGAAGACCGTAGACAAGACCCGCGTGAGACTGTGAGAGAGAAAAAATTCTTGCGTGGAAACTGGATCGTGTTACGGATAACAAGCACAACAGAGGAATGGCGTGCAGAACTTGGATCAGTTAGCTGCAACTATGTCCACTAGCATTGCATCAAAAGAATTGTGTAAAAACACATAAGGATGTGGATGATAACAGAAAAGACTTTTAAACAAGGGATTTCGAACGCATCACACTACTGATGAAAAACAGTGATTTCAAAAAACAAGCCTCCAAAAACAGGCACAAGAACAGGAAATCCACAAATATTCACAATTTCTGGCCCGACACTGCAAAACCAAAACGCTTCCCAATTCAATTATCTTGAGACCACCACAACGCGTTATGCATTGCGCACCATTGACAAATTCGCACAGGAAGAATACCTAAGCTGAATAACCATTGCATTCCCCCAATAACTACAAAACACATTCCTAAACCAGCACATACCGATATAATCCTCGTGTTTCTCGGTCTGTTCCCCTACACAAACTAGTCTCACCAACAGACGGAATCCTAAAATAAACGATCTAGAACCACATTCAGCACAAGCAACAAGCACGAAGAACGTCATCACAAAAACTGAGAGAAAAAAAAAACACAGAAAAACGACATACTGTAGCCATTGTCGACGAGGTAATTGAAGGTGTGGCCGTCGCAGTTGTAGGTGAACTTGTTGTTAGTGGCAGGGAGCTTCTGAAGGCACTGGAAGGCGATGGAGTTGAAGTTTCCGCTGAATTCAGTGTACTCCGCGAGAATCACCGTTCCACGAGACACGAACGCGTAGATCAGAGACCTCTGCCCCATGAATGAGAATCTCAATTGAGTGTTGCGTAGGGTTTTGGAGTTCGATTGTTGCAACTTGCAAGAGAGAGATCTGGGAACAGTTCGTGGCAGTGATCGTGTCACGCTTCTGCTCAATCCAACATCCAAATCGAAATTCTTCTCTCTCACACAAAAACACACACACACTTTGTTTGGGATTTGTAGAGAGAAAAGAAGGAAGAGGCAAAGAAAAACAGAGAAGAGGGTTTACGAAAGCGGTGAGAAAGAGAGGGAGAAAGTGGTCATAGGGAGGTTTTAACTTTCTTGAACCGGTTATTACAACGCAGATCTGGTGTAACTTTTTCTATTTTCCAATGGTTAACATGGTTTTTTGGTAATAATACTTTCAGTTAATACTATTATATTAATTTCTCACAATATATAATAAATGTTTATTTGTTGACATTATTATTCATTAATTATTTTTATTTATAATAAAATAATAATTTATTTGGTGTATATAACATAAAATGAGAAATAAAATACACGAACATTCGAAAGTGTAATATTAATCTTCCTCATAAGAATATTAGGTCGATAATTCTATTTGGGAAATGTGAATTTCATCGTGTGACCAACTTTCAGTATGCAGAAAACACTATGATTAAGTTTAAGTGAAAATTGAGGAACAGTAGTCTTGAGTGTCTTTATATTTATAAAAATAATAATAAATTTTCGAAATATCTAATCATAATATATAATACTAATTACCTTATTAACATTCTCACTAATTAATCATAATTTTAATAAATGTTTTTACAAACTTATGCTGAGATCGGTTAAACCAGAAAAGAGAAATGAGTAACATCTATTTAGTTTAGATCATATGTTTAACTTTAACTAGTCCGATCAGACTTTTCGGACAATTACAATACGATAAAATTTAAAATTAAATAGCTAACAAAAATAATAAAAAAATATTTAAATATCAGATACACATTTTATCCTTGTCTATCTATCTATATATTGTTAAATATATAGATAGATTATAAGTGAATGCGGTGCTTTTGAAATAAACATCTAGAAAATTATAATAAACAACAAAAAATGAAACTATGTGATTAGGTACGCAATCGTTAGAACATAAATATTTTAAAAAATATTAAAAGAGTTAAAATTATATGAATAAATTATTGCTTCAATACATGGCAATCTCCTTTAAAAATTGAAACTCGTCAAACTAATAATAAATAATTTAAATAGCTGTTTAGTTAGTGAGATGAAACGTGCCATTGACCCTTAAAGTCTATAATTTTCAGATAAGCCTTGACAAAAATGAAAAGGCGGTGAAGTTAGGTCACCCAATTGAATACGTAAAGTGCATATCGTATATATACGTCGATTAACATGAATTTTTTTGGTATCTTTATGTCACTGATTAATATTGTTAATTTTAATTTTAATTACTTAGCAACATATTTGTTTCGTGGCGAATAATATAATAAATATGTCTGAAGCTCGTTTGATTATTATGGGATAAATTAATTGTTTCGTTTTAAAATATATCTGACGCCGTCGAATGAATATTTGAATGATCAAAATATTTATTTTAGTACTCAAATACGTAAAAGATCCTATAATTTTATTATATTATTAAGTTTTGTAGAACTACTTTATAATTAAAACATGATTTTAAGATTTTAATGAAAATATCTTGTAGGTAAACTAAATTATATTTATGAGCTAAATTGAATTTTTTTTCTTTCAAAATAAAGTTATCATTTACCTGGATTTTATTTTTTTTGGGTAAATACACGTATTCAGACCTGAAAAATTGTAAAAATTGATTTAAGAATAGAACTAGAAATTAAAGTATAATGTAAATATTTTAATATTAAAATAAAAATTTTATTAATGAAAAAAGTTATTTAAATTATATTTCAAAAATAATTATCATTTATTTAAAAAAAATCATATTTTCTTCTGACTTTTCTTTAATATTCTGATAAATATGTCTGTATTTTTTAATAACAACCAGTTATAGGATTTTTGGTAAATAATAAAGTTATTTTATCATAATTTTTTAGTAAGTCTCTTTGCACTACTTTTTAAAGTCAATTTTAAAAAAAATTATATATGTAGAAAAACTTAGATGTAACTAGTGTTTATAAGGTGAGTATTTGTTAATCCAAGATCTTATAGATATATGTTTAAATTGTGTATCAAAAATTTCTATGTACAGGATTAATATGCCTGGGAGCTTTGTGATGTTGTAGTTTTTTATCTTGTGTTTAGCAATTTTTTAAACAGGAAATAAAAACTAGTTAAATTTAATTAATATTTTGTATTAGATTATTTGGGTATAAAAGTTATGTGGTCACATTATTTTTTAAATTCTTGTATTAATTGGTGTGTTAGTTTATTTGTGATTTAAATTAATTATCTTAAATTAATATATTGAATTTGATTTTAATGATATTACATAGAGATTATGTAATAAGTTAATGTGTATTTTAAATGATTTAACCTTTAATTGATTGAGATGATGGTTGATTTAAAATTAAATTCCAAACTTGTTTTGAATGTTTTAGTTGAGATGATGGTTGATTTAAAATTAAAATCCAAACTTGTTTTGAATGTTGTTGGATGAGTGTGTAGTGATTAAATGATATGACATCTTGTTTGAAAGTAAAGCAGCAATGATTTAGAGTATTTAGTGTGTATTGATTTATAATTGTAGAAAATGGAAAATGAATTAGTTTTGACAAATCACCTAAAAATCTACATAATATTTGATTATAAAGAGTCGTTCTGCGAATCATAAACTCATTTAGCAAAAAATTTTGAGAATTAAGAATTCGAAAGCATTGACATTTTAGTAAACTAGTATGGTTAGGAAGATTTAGCCTCAAGTGAACATGTTGTTTAGTGAGTTGTTAAATAAAAACTCCTATGGGATTGTCACTAGGTGAGGCAATTCTCACCAAACACTCTTTTTTTAATAAAAATCTAAACATTTTAGTTGTTGGATGAACCTAGGCTCCTTGAGCAAATTTTATTAATCAAAACTTTCAATGAATCGTTCATTGAGCAAAAATACTTATTCGTTCAATTTATAAATTTGTATTTTATTTATGTATTACAAATGTTTTTCTATATTAAATGTGATTGATTTATCTATGGACTAAAAGATGATATGAATTTTATGATGTGTTATGTGATATGATGTATGATATAGACATAATTATTTCTAGAAAGGAAATATTGTGTTTAGATGTTACAAGATGCTAAAAGGATCAATGAGAGGAAATTTCATAAGAATAAAAACAAAAGTAATATCAAACAAGAGAATGACGCTATCTTCAACCAAAAACCTTAAGGCATTGAATTTGTGGGTTTTCTTTCTTATATGTTATTCAACTTTCTCATTTTCATCCAATGTGAGACTTAGACTCACACTTTGATACCTAACACAAGGAGATATCTTGACTTTACTAGTATATTGAAATTACATAAATTAAATTTATCCAGATGTGAGAGTTGAGTAAAAGTTCATATGATTGAGTATATGATTTCAAAGATAACTAATATATGATAAGTCACATATCATATCACATGAGAAGATTGTATTTCTACTTTACGTTGCTGGAATAAATAAATAACACAATGAATGTAGTATGATAAGTACAAATCTCCAAGTTAAATTCACCACACGCATGTTTTAATATTATAGTCAAATGTTCAATGATTAATATTAATAAAGTTGTAACATAAATTGTGATTTTCTATTATTGTGAATAACACTTATATGAAACATTGAACGGAAGAAATTGAATTTGAGATATATATTGTTAGTGTTTAAAAAACATCATACTAATATATTTTAAACTCTAGCTTATTTTATTTTCTTGTTTATATATGTTTATAAATTATAAAGATTATGTGTTATAAGGAAGCAAGAGAAATGGAAAGACCAGTAGAAGTTGACTAAAGAACTAAAAAAACTATATATGTGTGTTTTAAATGTTTATTTTTCTTTGAACGTGAATATTTTTATATTTTTTGAATTCATACAAAGAGGGAAAGACTACTTAATTTTGACATGGAAATAAAGCAGGTATGCGTGTCAAATTTTTGTAAAAAAAATATATTTTTCCTCGTTATTTTGACACCATTAAATGGCTTTAAAGTTTGCAATAAACTATAAAAAAATTGCATATTTAAAAAATTTCAACTTGACCAAAATTTTAAAATTATCATATCTAACTATTTCGAAGAAGTTAAAAATATTCGATATAACCACATATTATTAAATTTTATATTTCAATTATTCAAACTCGAAATAATCGTTCAAAACTCAAAATAATATTTTTATATTTGATTCACACTTTAACACATAACATATTTTAATAAACTACAACATTAATACATTATCATTCTCACCATAATCTAAATTTCAAATATATATATATATATATATATATATATATATATATATATATATATATATTCAACTAACTTCTACTATCTAGTTTAGTTTGACTACAAAAAATTTGCTTAGTATTGTTTTACACTTAAAAAAATTAGGAATAATTGAAGAGAACAAAACATTAAAGAATTATAATAATATAACTAAATTTGACTAAGCAAATTGAAAAGATTATTTTTTAATTTTTAACCGACTTACGTTTTGTAAAAATGAGTTAAAATATAATTATAATTTATTTCTTTTATATATTTACAACAATTAATATTTTTATTTATAAAAATGAGAAAATTGTGTTTATGTAACATATTTTTTTTTTTACAAAAATCGTGCGACGAGATAACGATTTTAGAATAACATCAAAAATTGTAATTTAATTAAAATTATATTTATCTTATATGATTTATGTGAAAATAAAAAATAAAAATCATGTCATCGTCACAAGATATTAGAAAAATAAGAAGTTTAACTTAGTTGAGAAAGATAAGACTAAAAATCATTTTGTTTTTTTAATATGATTTTAATTTAAATTATATATGTAATTGTGATTTTAATTAAAATTATTACTTTTTAAATAAAATTGTGTCACTTAAACATAAATAATTTATTTTTATAAATAAAAAATATTCATTTTAGTAAGTATTTAAAAAAATTGTACTACTGATTTAACCGTGAAAATGATTATTATTAGAATAAGGTGGGATTTGTGTTTAAAAAAATATAAAAAATAAAATAAAAAACTTTAAAAGACAAAAAACTATATTTGCACAGAGAGAAATAAGCTTTTTGTTTCAAAACCAAAAGAAAATAACGGTAAAGGAAAAAAAATAAGAAGGATAATATTATAACTTTAGGCATCTGCTTTAAAAAAAACAGTGGCGTTTAAGAATCAATTACACGAAAAATTAAAATTTTGTTTGTAAATGAGACAAATTTTAAGAATTGATTAATATAAAATTGAAGTCTGTAATGCTCATTTGGAAAAAGTTCAACGAGATTAAATAATCTTTTCACTAATTTATATATTTTAGATACATGGTTTTTTAAGCAGGGTATAAGAAAAAATTATATTGTACATATTAAAGAAAACATTGAAGTTTGTAGAGAATATAAAAACAATTGAAAGGCTTTTTACTGTCTCTTGATTGGTTCATTAAGTTTGTACAACCTATTATGAAACATCAATTCAATGGCGTAACTCATCACAAACTATTCAAAACAAATCTAATACAATATTCATCATATTATTAGAAGTTACAATAATAACGTGACCCTAATAACTTAATTAATAATCAAACAAATTTTGCTAAATAATTATTAAGGTTCATATATAAAATAGATTAATAATACTCAATTTATCAGTTTTTTCAATTTTAAATAAGTTTATAGAATTTATTTTCAATGTTCTATTTTCATAAAAATGTTTTTGGAACATACTCATAAAAAATAATCTGATAATTTTTTTACGAGAGCGTAAGATTTGTATGATTAAATAATTGTATACTCTATGTTTCATAATAATTATTTTTGGAGAATAATATTTTTAATCTCTCAAAAATTTGACACAAAAAGAGTGAATATTCCCAAAACACGAGTGAACCCACGTAGTAAAAACTTTATATAGCAGAATATTTTAATAAACAAGTATTAACTATAGTATAATTGAAGTTCATAGTAAATATTTCTTAAATATATTATTCATATTAGGAGATTACTTCTATTATTGATAATTATCCAAAATTCGAAAACAAAATTATAAACGATAAATTAAAATAGATTAAATATATTTTTATAATATCTAAAAGTGTTCTATTTGGAGATTTTTTTTATATTAAAAATGCTAGTTTTTTGTATGTCATATTTACGTATATTATACACATTATTGTTTGGCGTTATTTTATCTTATCTTAAAATATTTAATCGTTTAACAGCCCTCGAATTGCTTTTCACAAAGTACAGCAAATACTGGATTAAAATAATACAACAAATGCAAACAATGAATATGAAATTAGAATGTCGCGAACAATTTTTCAAGAGAATAGGTTCAGAATTAAATTTTCAATTGAAATATCTTAGTTTAATATTCGATTGACTAGAAATTATTGCATAATGGCAAATTAGGTAGTCATATGATATGCAATTTAAATTTTACATGAAAATATTTGAAACTATATTATTATTATTATTATTGGAAATTAAACAACTTTAGATCTACGTGAAATATTTGATCCATGGGTATATAAGCCAAATTATATAAACTTTTAGATTTTATTAACATGATATTGCAATAATAAAATAATATGTTAGAATTAATATTAAAAAAATGGATTGCTATGCATCATACATATATTAATATATATCGTATATATATAAAGTAATAATATATATCTCATATATATATATTATAATAATTTCTCAGTAAAATTACGTATTTTTTATTGTTTTACTTTTGATTGAATTTTATTAAATTACATTTTTAATTATTAGAAAATATTATACTGTATTTTCTTTTAAAAAGATTGACCGAATAATAATTTTATGAAAATTACTATTTTGTTCCATTCAAAAAAAACAGTTAAAAACAAAAAAAGAGTGTTTAAAAAATAATAATAATAAAAAGACGCAGAGAGAAAAGGAGTGGGGGGAGAGCGAGAAGGGGTTTTCACTTTTTGGTTGCAAACTGCGAAGCGAGTAGCGTACGTGCGTTCGTAGAGAGGTTTCTTCTTTCCCGTTGTTGTCGCGGCGGAACCCTAGCTAGTCCGGTGGTAGTGAAACCTAGAGAGATAAAGAGACTGAGAGGATGAGCGGGAAGGGCGGTGGCAGCCACAACAATGGCGGCGGCAAAGCGTTGTCGGCAACGATTCCGCCGTCATCGCGGAAGATGGTTCAGAGCTTGAAGGAGATTGTCTCCAATTTCCCCGACCACGAGATCTACGCCACACTCAAAGACTGTAACATGGACCCTAACGAAGCTGTTAGTCGCCTCCTTTCACAAGGTTCCTTTCTCTCTTTTTATCTCTCTGCTCTTTTCGTTTCGAGGTTCTTGACGTTTCTTTCACTTCGAGCGAAACGCGCGAACACCTTCGTTCAATGTTTCGAGGTTATTGCTTTGCTCGCTCGCGCATTGCGGTAAATGAGAAGCAACAGAACGAATTAATCCACGTGTTAGAGATGCTATCAGTTATGCGTCCGATTTTTCTAATCTTAGGTTTGTTAATTGTGTAGATCCTTTTCATGAGGTGAAGAGCAAGCGGGAAAAGAAAAAAGAGGTGGACGCTTTGTTTTTGTTTGTTTCAGCTGTTCAGGATTGATTCCATGATGTCTTAAAAACAAAAAGAAATAATCTGTGTTTGATAATCAGATAATCAAATGATCAATTCGGTTTCTTCTTTCATGACGGTGTTCTACTGCTGTGTGACAGTAGGTGAATCTGTGTGCTAAGTTTGTACGTGGATATGAAGAGTTTGTTTGACTTGAGCATTTTGTTTCTGCTAGCTGTCTCTACCTTTGAATTTAATTTTTTGATATTTCATTCGAGTTTGTCTATCTTTTTTTACCTGTTTCTCTCCTTGTTTGTTCAGATTAAGGACCCAATAGATTCCAGGTCTCGTGGGAGTGGAACAAACAATACATCTAGTCGTGGTGGCGGTAGGGCCGGGACAGATCGTCATGTTGGACGTGGTAGTGCCAACCAATTCGGCAGCAGTGGTATGCAGATGATGAGTGTTTGAACTTAAAATATTGCTCTGCACTTAATGAAACTTGTATTATCTGTCACGATTATTGTCATTATTATTATTATTTAGATTTCTGCCCTGTTTTGGGAGGCCAGATTCTGGTCTGCAGGGGAAGCCTGCATACAAGAAGGAGAATGGAGCACCTTCTTATGGAGGGTCATCGGCATCTAGTGTGTTGGGAAATAATGCAAACAGGAGACCGGTATCCTACAGGTTAATTTTCCTTCATATCATATATATACTCACATAAAATTGACCTGATTGACATGGGAAAACGTATCATGATGGCTAAAAGGATTCCTATGGTTTTGATATATCTGCAAATTTGGCCTAGTTATTATAAGATGAAATTGCAAACCAAGTCTAACACCTACCGAGTCAATAGATAAATAAACAATCCTTGAATTTATTAGAAAGAAGTAGGTTTGTCTTGGCATCAAACTCTATAACAATATATTTTGTGTATCGATTTTTACATTTTCTTCTCAAACAGTTGATGATATGTGCAAATTATTATCTGGATTTGTTTTAAGGTTCTACATTCTGTATGTATTATGAACACTGAATATTTTGGATTTAGAATGAAATTAGTTGAAAATTTAGTGCTGGTTTGTTTTGTTTTATGTTTCGTGCAACTTGTATTCGTAACATTTTAACCGTACAGAAAATCTGTGTAATGCTTATGTGGCCATCCCTCTTTTATCTCTGTTGTAGCATAAATTTGTGTTTTTTTTCTATATATCACCTTCAGGAACTTGGATACCAAATTTTGTTAGTATTGTGTTGCCTGGGTGCAGTTCCCACTTCTCATGTCTCATTTTAAAATTGTTGCAGTGATTCTGTGGCTACTGAAAAAACATATGCATTAAGCATCAGCGATGGACCATCATCATCATCACAGCGTTCCGGACTGCAATCTGCATGGTCGGGGACTGTAGGTCAAGTATCCATGGCCGACATTGTCAAGATGGGTAGGCCACAGCCCAGACCATCCGTGCATCACTCTTCCATCCAGAGTGGTAATAATCAGAATATCTTGTTGCCTCCAGCAACTTCGGATAACAATTTGCATTCGTTGCAAGGTTATGCTTCCAAGGTTTCAGAAACAAATACTAATCAAGGCCATGCCCTTAGTGACAATGTTCCACAGAATGATGAATGGCCTTGTATTGAAAACCAACATGATGTTAGAGGATATGAAGATGTTGATGCCCATGCAAATTCTGAGTACTATGCAAACTCATCAGGCTTTGCTGAAACTGATTGGCAGCAGAAAACTCCCTTGGATGAATATGAAGCTGAAGATGGTTCTATTGAGAATGCAGACAATAACGAATATGCTTCTATATCTGCTAAAAGTACATCAGAAGATAACACAGGAGGTACATCTATTTTTTATGGTTTACATGGAAATAAATTTCTACCATTCTCGCTGACATCTTTTCTTTGGGTGATAATGGCAATGGAAATTAGGGTGCTTTGCCTACTGTTCATAATTTTATCTAAGACACATACCTGTTTCTTAATTATTGGTTTCTTCTATTCAGCTGAGGACGATGTTTCATCAGTGGCTGCAAACATGGAGCAGCTAAATATACACAGAGATGATCAGGGGACGGAACAAGAGGATGACAATCCTTCTGTGGTAATTCCAAATCACCTACAACTCCATACACCAGAATGCATGAATCTGAGCTTTGGAAGTTTTGGATCTGGTAACCCCCTTTCTGGACCTGGGTCATTTACATCTAGGCCTTTGAAAAGTAAGTTAGAGGATACATCTGGTGCAACAGATGTTTCTACAATTGAAAACTCAGACACTAGGTACGTTGGCTATATTGTAGGATACTTATTCAAACTTTCAATGTTATGATTATTCCTAGTTTCCTTAAAGATATGTTTCTTGTAGAAATCCTGACTTTTATGGGGATGAGCATCTTGCTACTACTACCTCAGATGGAAATTTAGTTCAAGTAACTGGTGTGAGTGCTGGGACGTTTGAGCATACTTCAATTTCACAAGAGGCTTTAAAACCTGAAGCTCCTGAAATTGTTCAGGAAAATCAATATCCATTTCCTTCACAATCTCATGGTTTTGCATATGAAAATGCCCATCAACCGGAGGTTACGTTTCCTCCTTCACAGACTAGCTCACAGATGCAGAATCTTGCTTCCTTCTCTGGTGTAATGGTAATGCATGTTCTATGGCTTGGTCATATTTTAGATTGTAATGGTAATGCTTGTTTTAATAGTAATGCACATTTCCTTGAGTGAATTAGTTTTTAATGATTTGTGGCGTGTTTTTGTTATATTTTCAAGTCTGAAAATGTGAAAATATTGGGTTCTGAAGTTGAAAGTAGAAATTTGTTCCTTCAGCATAATAGCTGTTTTGCGGGTCTGTGCATCACTAAACAAACAAAGCCTAATTAAATGCATTTTAGTGTAAAACCTTAGGGATTTATGGTGCTGTGGATTAACTCGTTCCTTATGGATAAATCAACCCTGTATTCTCTTCAAACCTTGGGTTGGGAATCCTGGAAGTAGAATAGTGATAATATATTTTGTTAAACCCATAGTCATCAATCCCATTGCAGAACTGCTGTAGTGGGATAGCTAAATGATCATTGATTACTATTTATGAAATTTTCTACGTATAAAGTAATTATTTTATATATTACATTATACATATATATGGCCAAAAGTAAAAAAGATCCTTAATTAAGGCATTCATAATTTAAAACTCAATTTTAAGTAAAATACAGAAGTTAATAACCGAAGTCAATATAAAATAAAATGAAGAAAGTGCAGCGAGAAAGGGCAACATAAGGTTATATATCTGAAGACAACAGTGAAATAAAGAGAAACTAAACCGTGTGACAGACTTCTACAAATTGTGGGTTGGTCAGAAACACCACCGGTTATGAGTTGACTGGCATTGTATCTGGCCGAGAGTTCTGGTTCAGATGGTTTTCACTGAAGAGAGAAGGCAGAAGGTGGTAGGTTTACAAAATAAGTCGTTTGTAAAAATAAGTTGCACGACTTAGCTTTTCTCTCCATCCTGAACTAATCAATGAAATGGAGCTTTTAGTTTGAAAGGAGTTTCTGTCAAACCACTTTTACTTTACATTTAAGAGAACTTTTTATTGGTGGAGCTTTAATTTGATGTAGCTTTTTAACCCAAAAGAACTCTGCCAAATGTAGGTTTGCTATATAATTGCTTTTTTAGTACAGTGACATTTGATGTTACCATAGTTTCTGTTAGAGTTCTGAATAGTTCTCTATAAAAATGCATAGTGTCCCTGTCCACTACTGGGACAGGTGCTGTTGTAGTGGGCTGCATAGCCAGCCGTAGTGGGTGCTATAGTGGCACTATGCAATGATTCCAAAACATCCTTTTGAACAGAGACATCAAGCCATTATTGTAGGGCTATTTTCAGGCTTTAAATTTCCAAAATTGAAATCTATGGATGAAATTATAGTGGGCATGATAAATAAGACTTTTATTTAGAAAACGATAATTGATGATTCCTACTTAGGAAACTTGTATTTGACTTTTATTGGTATTTAACTGAATGTTTTGTCTGAGACACCTATTTTGTTGTTACTTAAGAATGTTATTAGTTTTGAGTAATTTTTATCATTTCTTTGAATTTATATGTACGTAGCTGACATTAGTTATCCCACTATAGTCTATCTATCTCGCTTTAGTGTTTGTGGAGTTGATTGCTTAGCTTTGCTGTTCGGATTTAAAACATTGGTTGCTGTCTTATATCTTGTAATTCTATCTAGAAATCCTGCCATGTGGATATAAATTTTACTGTCTTTCTGTCAATGTTTTAGCAGGCACATACAAACTCTTTGCCAAATGCTCTTCTGGCTTCAACAGTTCAAACAGCAAGAGAAGATATCCCATACTTACCCTTCCCTGCAACACAATCAATGCCGACAAAATATAGTAATATTGCTTCTTCAATTGGTGGTTCTAGCATAACCATGTCAGAGGTGCACTTTTGCTCTTAAGCTTATTTAAGTTTCTCTATTGGCATTTTATAGATTTTCGTTTGTTAAAATGAAATGTTATTTTTGGCAGTGTTTTTTTTCTAGTAAATATTGGAGTTAAGAATTCTGGTTTATATTATATTGACGTACTTTGGTAGTATTCCATTTTTTTTAAATTTAATTTTCAGTAAGCTGTATCACAAATTTCACCCTGGATATTATGTTAGTAGTTATAGATTACAATTACATACCAACTGTGGAATTGACTACTTTGTGCATTAGTAAAACTGGCTTACATCCACCGTTACTCAACGCAAATAAGTGTATGGTGTCAGTATTCCAGTACTGCTGGTCAAATCTATTTGTTTTACATTAAGAGAAATGTTCGTAGAGCTGGTCCTGGGTTTATTCTGGATTTAATTATTTGTCAATGATTACATTTGCAGGTTTAATTGTTGCGTCTCTCTTTAGAAGTTTTCATAGAATAGGAGGATAAAAAAAGGGAATTTAGTTATTTGATACTCTCTTTGTCAATTTGCAGGCTCTAAGAGCTAGCGGCATCTCAACACCTCAACCTAATGCCCAAAACCTGTCTGGTGCAAGTGTTGCCACTGGACCCGCACTTCCTCAGCACCTTCCTGTGCATCCCTACTCCCAACCTACTCTTCCTCTGGGACACTTCGCTAATATGATTAGCTATCCATTCTTGCCTCAGAGCTATACATATATGCCATCAGCTTTTCAGCAGACTTTTCCTGGAAACAGCACATATCACCAATCTCTGGCGGCGGTGCTTCCACAGTATAAAAATAATGTTTCTGTCAGCAGTTTGCCTCAGTCTGCTGCTATTCCACCTGGATACGGCTTTGGCAGTTCAACAAGCATTCCTGGAGGAAATTTTTCTCTGAGTCCGCCTGCTGCTCCTACTGGGACAACCATTGGATACGACGATTTGATAAACTCCCAATTTAAGGACAGCAATCATATGATTTCACTACAGCAGGTACAATGATCTATATTTTAAAATTACTTACATTTAAGTTTAACTGTTTTTATTTTTACTGTTGTGCTTATTCTCTTATAAGTTTTGTCAATTTCATTATGATTTGTAAAATTATATGTTGAATTTTTATCTATGCTTGATAACAACTATGATCCTTTTGAAGGCTACTATGCGTTTGCCTTCTTTACATTCTATGCTATTTATATGTAAAGCTGAAATGGGTTTATTTGGTGTTTTGTATTAGAACGATAATTCTCCCATGTGGGTTCAGGGGCCTGGCCCTCGAACAATTTCTGCAGTTCCTCCCAGCAACTATTATAGCATGCAGGGACAGAATCAACAACAGGCAGGTGGATTTCGGCAAAGGCAGCAGCAGCAACAGCAACAGCCTTCACAACATTTTGGATCCCTTGGGTATCCTAATTTCTACCAATCTCAGAGTGGCATTTCGCTGGAACATCAGCCACAAAATCCTCGGGAGGCCTCCTTGGGTGGTCCGCAAAGCCAACCATCCAAGCAGTCCCAACAACTATGGCAAAACAGCTACTAATCCTAGTCACCTCCCGGTTTTTCAGGGTATTGATGTTTGGAAGTGGTTAATCAGAGGCATTAACGGTCTAGTAACTTAATGTATCATTGTTTGGTCTCTAGAGACCATGAGCCCATTGCCACGAGGTTGTATTCTACATAATTATGTTCCTCATGTTTAACGTAGGTACTAAGTGTGCTAATTTGGTTTACTCAATACGTTTTTTGTTTTTTGTTTTAATATTGTCATCTGATTATAGTGGAAAATCACTTTTGGATAGTTTTCTCACCTGTTAACTTTTTGTGTTCACTGCTGTAACTGAATGAGGTTAAGTTGGTTCCAGTTGCATCGGCTGGTTGTATAGTTTAGTTTAGTTTAGTTTTTTGAAGTCCATTGTCTGCTTTTTGAACATCAATGTCTTCATAACTCGGTCGTAGATTTACCGATCTCATCAGTGGTTTCATTGATAAAGGCTTGTTTTGATTAAGTTTTGTAAGTATTTATGGACTTTATTTTTAAACAAGTTTAGCTTATTTGTAAGTTAAAACTGGTTTCTTAAAGAGTAAGACAATATGAAAGTGATTTTATAAATTAATTTAGGCTTATATTTTCCCAAATTAATTTTTCCTAAGATTGCAAGCTTAAGTTCCGGAGGTTATATAGGCCTCCTGTTCAAAAACTATAACAAAGCTTTTCTATAGTTTTATGTCAAGGCGACGACGTTTTAACAAAGCTTTTCTATAGTTTTGCACCACAGTGCTGTAGTTCTCCAAAAATTAGAAAAATATAATTTTAGTTTTCTAAATTGAAAAATATGCTTTCACCGATAAAAATAGAATTGAGATTGTAATTGTTACTCAACAAGTATTTACTAAAAATACGAGGGCAATGCTACTTTTATTATACTCATCCTACATAATATTAAAGCATGCATTTTAAGTTATTAATAGATTATTAAATATTTTTTGTATTTTAAATTCTATAAAAAATTCTATATGTCAGAACTAATTATGTTATTACATATTAAAACATTATATTTTTAAACTTATTAAAAATTATTAAACATTATTTTTTTAAATTTATTAAACATTATATTTTTTAATTTATTAAAAATTATTAAACATTATATGCTTGAACTTTTAATATACTAAATGAGAGAATATTGACAATGCTCAAGTAAAACATGAAAGTGAAATAATTAGAATTGCAATTACTGAGATTTTTTCACTGTGTTCAAAAGTCATAATTTCAATTATCAAATACTTGAATTTTTAAATTGATAAAAATAAGTAAAACTCGACTCCTTTAAGTGGAGACACTAGTAAAATTAAAAAGAAAAATGTCGACCGTCATTAATTTAAGTTAGATATTTTACAAACGTAATTCATTTCAAGAGAGGTTAAATTAATTGGTAGGTCCTGAATTATTTCACAATTTGAATTAGGTCTATGGACTATTTTCCATTTTTTACTTGTTACCGTTTTTATAGAAAAATAATGAAAGAGACTTAATTAGTCTATAAATCCAGTATTGATATTTACATGCATGGAGCATTTTTACATTTATAGGTTAATATTCTCGTTTGTCTATCAATGTTCTCACTTTTTTTTTTTTTTTATGCATCTCATATTTTCCTTCAACAAGTATTCCATATATATGAGTTCATTCAATCTAGTATTCTTTTATAAGTCTTTTACAATTTACTTCAAAAACCTTAATTGATTTAGACAATTAATTTTCGAATAAGGAAGAATGTTAGCTTTTAAAATTTGGAAGCTCTAACTAATTAAAGATCTTGTACTTGTTCTAAATGAAGCTAATTATGTTATTAAATAACGTTTATTTGAAATATTTTTACGATGTTATGTATTTTCTTTTCTCTTTTAATTATAATAATAAATATGTTTTTTATTTTCATTTTCTGATGAGATAATCTTTTTTCTTTATGCCTCTTCCTTTGTATTCTGTTGGAAAACCCGAGTATCTCTGCTCTGCTCACTAACCAATAGAAGATTAGGTTCCCTCAGAGAATAAATGCAGAGTTTGAGTGAAACTAACTTTGGACATTTCAAAAAGAAAAAGAAAAGAAGGAGAATAGATGCTTGAATTGAACGCGTTACAACTTAAATCACCTTTAAAATAAAGTAGTGTAATGATTCCATTATTTGTTTCATAATGTGAAAAATGTGTGCCCAGTAACTGTGATTGGTAGCCAGAAATGGTAGAGTTGCGCGTGCTGCGAGTTTTTTCTTTCACTAATTTATAATTAAAATTCTTTTTGCGGACTGAGAGACCCCACTCTCCTCTGTCTCTGGTAATTCCTTTCATTCTTCAAATCAAATCAAATATCTCAGTTATTACTTTCATCATTGTTTGCGGTTTCTTTTGTTTACCTTCTTTGGTTGATAGATAGATGGATACATATAGTTTCGTTTATTTGTTGTTTCGGTATCAATTTGAATTTTGTTTTGATGTTTTTGTTAAGCACGATTTCACAATGCCATACCCTAACTTGTTCCTTCTTTTAAATAGATTGCATGACAGATTGATAACTGATTTGTTAGATTTTGATCGTTGCTGAAATATTTTCTTTCATAATCTCCTAATTTGTTAACTACTGCGACAAAATAAATGATCGGTTATGTATATTTAAATTAATTCCATTTACCTTTTTTGTCTTTTTTCTCTTATTTTTAGTAAGAATATTTGTACTGTCTTTTTTCTACAATTAGTACCTTTTCCCTTCAAATTGTAACATTGATTTGTAATGTGTCAGGGAAGCGGAAGCTTGATGTTGATTTCCTCATATAAGAGTGGTTTCGAAGAGCTGACTTAAAAGCTCTATGCTGGGTTCATTAGGAGCAGAAAAATGAGTGATGCTGAAGTTCAATCATATTCCGCAGGAACAATGAAGAAAACAGATAGCCAAAAAGTTTATCATGGTAGAGATCCCAATCATGGGAGTAACTTTTGGACAGATGGGCTTATTTGTGCTTTTGAATATGTTGGAGGACATAACAGATCAGCTAAATCGAGGTCCTCATCAAATACCACAGAGAGACTACAGGTTAATGGGCAACAACATTCAAAGGTGTATGCCCCTTCTGATGGTTTAAAGGAGGCTTCTTCTTTGAGACTGGATAAAAACAAGCTGTCAGATCTTTCATCTGTAAATGTCTCAAGGGACGGTTTCTTTGGTGCCTCTGATGATGACAAGGAGAGCCAGGTTCGTCAGGCTGGGCAGTATGGAAAGCATGATGGTGGTCATTGGGTACCCATTGGATGGGCAAGAATTTCTGAACTCGTCCAAACAGTTCAGGTTGATGCTGTATGGTCTTCTCATCAATTTGAGTTTGAGGATTCCGAAGATGATTTTACTGTAGCAGATTTGGCGGCTCCCTACTGGGAGCGTCCTGCTGGGCCTATTTGGTGGTGCCATGTTTCTGCTGGTCACCCAACTGTTGAGGCTTGGCTCAACAATGCTCCATGGCTACATCCTGCTGTTAGTCTAGCTTTGAGAGACGAAAGTAGACTTATAAGTGACCGGATGAAACACCTTTTCTATGAGGTACTTAGCATTTTCAACTTTGGTAATTGTTATTCTTAACAAAAGCTATTATTTGGCAATCTACAATTGGATCTTTGTTTGCTAAAACGCATTTACATGTACCAAATCAAGCATACATATAACTGTTGGAAATTTGGATCTTTAGTTGACGTGTTTTATTAGTAATAAGTAGAACGAAGCCCAGTAGCAGCCTAGCAGAGCCAACGTCCCATGTTATTGTCATTAGGTTTTCGAGAAAAATGATAAAGAAGTCATTAAATGGGAAAAGCCAGCATAGAGAGTTTGAAACATTGCACTAACTTGGATAGTTTTAGTATAAGTATAGATTATAGCAACAAACTTTTATGGATTTGATATGGTGCATTTTTTAGAAGTTTGCCAAGAAAAATAAGATCTGTAAGGCTTTGTCAATCAACAAATCATAAAAAGTAAACTAGAAGAATATAAAAGTAAACCTTGGGTTCCTTAGGCATTAAACCTCAGGTTTGATTGTGTGTCACACAACCAGTAGGTAGCAGTTTTTTCTGAAAGAAAGCAACATAGAAAATTTTGTTGTGTTGTTGACTATGGTATTGATACAGATTATTCATGGTCCCCAAGAAGGACCTTGAGCACACATGGTGTGTCTTCCTCTCCTAATAGGGTTGATTCTATATCTAAAGACATTACTAAGATTCGAATCTTGGGTCACTTAGTTAAGAGAGAGAAGCTACTACTATTTGTTCTGACCATTGGTGGTAAAACAATATAGATATTTAAGTAGACATTCAAGGATTGGGACTGGCCCCCAAAGAAAGCCTCCAACGACTAACCCCATCGTGACTTTCCCTTGAAAACTGGTCTAAATTATTGATTGGAATTAAATCTTATTTGTAGGTCCCAGTCAGAGTTGCTGGGGGTCTGTTATTTGAGCTCTTGGGACAATCAGCTGGCGATCCTCTTGTTGAAGAAGATGACATTCCAATTGTTCTTAGGTCTTGGCAAGCACAAAACTTCCTTGTAACTGTAATGCATGTAAAAGGATCTGTGTCAAGGATAAATGCTTTAGGTATAACAGAAGTTCAGGTTGTTCTTGCTCTCTGGCCTCTATTTACACATTAATATTATTTTTGAAAGCTCTAATTCATCCAGTGACCCACTATGGTAGGAGCTTCTCTCAGCTGGAGGGTATAATGTGCCGAGAACAGTGCATGAAGTTATAGCACATCTTGCTTGTCGCCTCTCTCGGTGGGATGATAGGTAATGACAGCATTTTCCTCTGTATATTATTTTGACGAGTAAAAAACAGATTTTCCTTCATATTTGATGCCAGTAAAGCTCACATGAAACAATCTGTTAGAAACCAGTAAAACGAAAACTGGCAATCTGTATTAAGAAAGAAGAAAAACGTATTACAGAGGTGTATTCTGCAAAACCCACAGACTATGCTCCTATTTCCGAGTAGGGTTGGATCAACTAACTCTTGAAGCTTCACATATACATGTTAGTCTTATGTCTCAATATGTTTTTCTACTTTCTATTCTTAAGTATAAACTTTGTTAAATAAGTTTTTCTGTTCGTATTTTAAAGGAGATTAAAAAGATCTTTTGCTCTTGTTAGCAAATATTTTCTTACTACATACCGCACGTGAGAAAAAAATAAAGTGGTCCATATATGCCATCATATCATGCAGTCATGTTTTGTCTTTCTTCTTTGTAAATAGTTCGTAGCACGTATTTGGCATCATATCATGCGTTCATGTTTCCCTTTCTCCTCTATAAACAATTTGTAGCATGTATTCTTGTGCATTGTGATTATATAGATCTAAGCTAAGTTAGTTAAAATGATGATTTTTGTTCTGAATTTAATGTAATTGTTTCCTTAAATTTTATTTACCAAATTTTATTTGATGTGTACTAATAGGAAAAGAATATGCACAAAAAGGAAAAGAATACACAATAGGAAAGATAGAAATAGGTATAAAATGAATAGGAAAATGAACGGTTGAAAGTACTGACCAGCTTAGATGAATTTCTAGAAGGCCTGAGATTCTGTGATAAGAATTTTTCAAATTAATTGCTTATAGTGAATTTCAATCAATACATCGCTCAGCAGATGATACAATACTAAGGACAAGCTTTCAATCCAAAAAATAGGAGTTGTTATATAGCTCACATGCTGAAAACCATCTGTACGTTAACTGAATAGGATTCCTAAACTCATGAGTACTGATACTTGTCCCACTTAGATTTTACACTAGGTATCCACCCAATGTACTTAATTGATAACATGTATTAAATATTGTGATACATGTGATTAAAATAATGAATATATAAACAATTTTTTATATGTGGTTAATAGTTTCATGAGGTTACTTGAAATGTCTGATAGTGATTAACTTTGCCTCACAATAGTATCGTGTGGTTCTTGACTGTCACCTGTGGTTACCACATGTGTAAACATGTCAATTTCATCTGACAAGTGGCTTAGATTTAAGAGTAAACGAATGTGATTATATGCAACCTTTGTCTCACAAGTGACTAATAGAGTCATAAGGTTATTAAAATGTTTAATAGTGGTTAATTTTGCCTCACTAATGTTTGATATCAACCATATATCATAATTATATATGATCTTTATTCTGAACTCACCTAACTCTCCATGTTATTGTGTATTAGCGCCCATGTTTGTGCAAAAAATTCCCAATGCAGAGTCTAAAAGTACGTTTTATTGAGTTATATTGACGGGTTTCTAAGCACAGGGATTTTTCTTCGCATGCCATAATTAGAAGGGGCTCCTTGCATTTTTAGCCTTTAAAAAACTCCGAATTTGTTTCCTGGCTCCTCACAGCGTGTTTGGATTTTGTTTTGGGACCTTTGCATTACTTTTACGCTCCCAAAATTGATTCTTTATTTTTGAGTCATCTGGAACTCTGGATGCTTCTAAAAGCATCTCCCAATTCTGGGAAACAAGAAAAAAAATGAAAAATCAGTCAGAAGGAGGTTAGGTCTTGCTTCTAGTTACATAACTGAAGATGTTTGAGGGTGAGTTAAGTTTGTAAATATTATTATGTGTTCTGAAAGAGAACCCATCAAGGATATGAAAAAAAGAGTTACGGACGTTTATGGAACATAAAAAGGAATATATTGTGTTGTCTATCAGTTCTATCTCGGTTATCCACAAAAGATAGTAAAATGTGGATTGCCAGGTTAGGTTATGTTGAATTTCGCTGTTAATTACTTTAGATTTGTTGACTTTTCCTACCTCATACTTGTTTATACGAAGCATATTGTTTCCTTAATGTCCTAAAGATGACAGTGTACCTCATGCTTGCATTGATCTTCTAGTACACTCTTCTTCCAATTGCATTTTATGTAAACTTCAATTCGTGTTAATTTGGTTTGACATTTTTATTTAGTTTTTCAGATTATTCCGTAAATCTATATTTGGGGCGGCAGATGAGATTGAATTGAAGTTTATGAACAGGTTCTTAAATGTGCAGTGTGTGTGAATTCAAGTCACTCTATTCCAGTCCTATAACCTGTCTGGCACTAAGTTGACAGTTTTCTCTTTGACTAGGAGAAACCATGAAGATTTGAATCTTTTCATCTTAATCTTAAATCAAGAAATCAGAAAGTTATCAACACAGGTATGTTCTAAATGTATATCTTTAGACAACGTGCTGATTTCATGATTTGGATGGAAATGCATTTTTGTGTGATTATTTTCACTTAGTAATAGGGGATAAAACGAGGTTTGAGATTTTCAATCGGTTATAGTTTAGAGGCTTATCTTTCCGTTGCAGGTTTAGTAGTTACATAACCAGTAAAATAGCACTTAATATTAGATTATACTGGAACTGTACGTTTAAACTAGAGAACACTAGGGTATATTTTTACTGCTTAATATTGATTACGAGCAATATACTTCATCATATACATTATTACCCAGGTGTTTCTATTTTTTAACAAGTGACCTTTGAGCATTGACTAAGGAATTAAAAGTGGTAAGTTTTCATTGAAAAATGTTAACAAATACAATCTTACGGTGATTTCTTAAAAAAATTCTCTTTATTGATTTCTTGATCAGTGCCCTTAGGGCACTCATTAACAAAAAATTCTCTAACAATTATTTTGGAAGAGATCCAAATTATTAGGGATAATTTGAAGCAAACATGTTTAAAAGTAGTTTGATTTAGATTTGGTTTGTTAATTAACCAGATGTACTTAATTCAGAAATCAATTAAGCTGAACTCTGGCCTAATGCTGCTAGACTCTTTTAATTATATTGATTTATTTTCTTAGTAGCAATTCATAATGGCCAAATCATTACACAGAGAAGTTTTTTACAATATTTGTGTTTCATTGCAGGTTATCAGAGTGAAGTGGTCACTCCATGCAAGAGACGAGATTGTCTTCGAGCTTCTCCAACATCTAAAAGGAAATGGAGCAAGAAACCTACTAGAGGGAATAAAAAAGAGCACAAGAGAAATGATCGAGGAGCAAGAAGCAGTTCGTGGCCGCTTGTTTACCATTCAAGATGTCATGCAAAGCACTGTTCGAGCTTGGTTACAGGTATCAATGGTTCAGAACTTTCATTTAGAACACTTTTCTTACTTCCAGACAGTAGCTAGAACACTTTTATATTGCTCACCTAGATTTACTTGACAATTATCTTGCATCTGCTGCTGAATATCTATCCAGGATAAAAGCCTTCGGGTAACCCATAATTTAGCTGTATTTGGTGGTGTTGGTGTCGTCCTCACCATCGTTACTGGGTTATTTGGGATCAACGTTGATGGGATACCTGGGGCAGAAAATACACCATATGCATTTGGTGTTTTTACAGCCATCCTTGTCTTCCTTGGAGTAGTGCTGATTGCAGTTGGCATGGTTTACCTTGGGCTGAGAAACCCCGTTGCTGAAGAACAAGTTGAAGTTAGGAAGCTTGAGCTGCAAGAATTGGTGAAGATGTTTCAGCATGAAGCAGAGACTCACGCCCAAGTCAGGAAAAACGTTTCTCCCAAAAACTTACCCCCTACTGCTGGTGATGCTTTCCGTAGTGGTGCTGATTATCTTGTCATACAATAGAGATACTATTACTATAATTGTCCAAGGATTGCTCAAAAACCAATTACTTTTGGTGTTAAGGCTGTTTCAAGTTTGAAGTTAAAGCATGAATGAAAAGGCATCTCTTTTTGCTTATTCACATGCTTTGGCGAGTGTGGAGGAATCCTCAACCGTTGCCGGACATTGGTAGGTCTCGAAGTTTCAAACAAAGCCAAAGTTCTTGTAGCCTTTGATCTCTGAGTTCTTCATTGAATGTGTTAGAAGTTTATATGAATTGAATATTTGTACACCTTGTTCCAATTTAATGTACATATAGAAGAGTTTCTCTTTAAATATCAAAGTGAAAGACGTGATACTAGCGAGATTATAAAATTTCTAGTTCTACTACGTTGCAGTGGAATTTATAACCTTTTACTACCTATATTCTTTTAAGTAGAATTACGTTGAAGGAACAGTTGCTAGTTGTTCAACTCAAAATCAGGCTCTACACAGACTCGTTTTATATATCGAAATGTAATACTAATAAGACAGGAAATGGTATTTTTGGAGATATAGGCCTATTTGAATTGGTTTCTAACTTAAGAGAGCTTTTAAAGTGAATTAATGATTTGATTTATAATTTACATAAAAAAACTCCGTATGAGTATATAAATACATTTTTGATACAGAATTTATTGAAAAATTATATACGAAAGTTTATGAGAAATTTCAGATCTGTAAATTAATTTTAACTCACAAACGGTTTTATTTACAATACTTCTCCTTTTACACGTCTTCCACTAAAAATAATTAGAAAAGTTTATTCAATGTGACTCGTGTTCTAAATATTTCCATTCATTAGTTTCAACTCTAGTGAATATTCTGTGAACTACAATCCTGTGTAAGCATCAGGAGTTTGAACCCAGTGAGATTTTTCTTTTTTCCGGAAAACTATTTAACATGGCAAATGACGTTTGCAATATCAATTTAATATAAATAATTAATTTCGGAGGCAAAGTTGCATGCTTTTGAGCTAAAGTATAAAAAATTAGAATTAGTATGTACTGAAATAAATAGATTCTTAGGAAACTTAAAACACACGCAGCATGCCTCTATTCTGAAATTTAAAAGGTCACTATATAAGCAATCGACACAAGAAAAGTAGTGCCAAAATATCCTGTATTCGCATGCCAAGTAACATTATCTTCAAGGTTCGATTGTTCGAGAATGGAATGATGTTCTTATAAACGTTTATAGGAAAAGTCAAAAAGACAGATTTCCTCATTTGTCAAATTCCATATGAATCATTTAAGAAGGGACCTTGCAAGATGTTCCCTGGCTGTGGCCAATGCTTGACTTAGTGTCTGCAATGAAAAGAAATATACTTATTCCTCAAATTACTGAATTTAATGTCAATTTTCTTTTTTTGGTATTAAAGTGAAGGATGTAATGTACCTGTTCAGACAAAGGAGCACCAGAATCTATACTATTGCTAGCAACCTTCCCAGCTATAACGTTTGGATCAGTTTCAAGAATGATACTGCACAAAATATAAAGACATGAAATTTAAGTGAGACCCGGGTGGAGCCAAGAAAAAGGAAGAGAAGATATAATAAGGAGGGAAGTGCAGAGGTGAAAATGAGGGGGAAGCTCAGAGGGGTATGCCATTTTCAAGATAAATGTGATTTATGGTCTAATACTACTGGCATTCCATCACAGTACTACGGGACCTATAACTATTGAAATCACAAAGGCAGCTGAAGCATCAAGGCACTACAACTATGGATGTAATGTGTATTTTCCCACGGAAAACCTGGAGGTAAAACATTTAAGGAGTAGCAACACAATTAACTGTATCCAAGTCAAGTCAAATCAAGTCTTCTAAGGTTAAGCCATGATCTCTGAAAATGTATGGCTTGCTAGACCTTTTATCCAAACATCCAAATAACCTAGCACTTCATTCAAAATATGCCATCCTGTGAAAAACTCAGCAGAAATATCATATGTATTCAAATTCTACCCTGGCTGTTCAACTGTGTAGGACTTGTGAAAGTAACATTTGTTTCATCTCATCAATCATACGCCTGAGCTATCCAAAACTTATGCAAGCCAGTTTGTTACTTGAACATTTGAATGTTTATAAAATTTGAATTCAAGAGCATCATGGAGAAAATTTACAATTCTAATAATTTAACTGCAGAAAAAGAATTGATCTATGATGTATCAAATTAGCTACTTCAATTTGAAATTTGGAAGAAGTGAGAAGAGCAAGAGAAGACAGACATAGAGAAGCTAACAAACAACTGAAGAATATAAATTCATATGAATAGCACACAGCATACCCGCCATCAGCAATCTCATCAATGCACAACAGAATGAGATCCAAGTTCTCAAGTGCTTCTTTCTTGTCCACATTGCCTCTGGAGGGAGAAAGGCAGTGTAAAATCATCAAAGGACTACTGTGTTAATACTAAATAGTGATAGATTGAAAACACCTTTGACCACGACGCATAGATAAATAGTTAATTTAAGACAGCAACCTGAGCAGGAGCCCCACAGAATCAAAAAAAGCCTGAAGAACTGTAGCTAAGATAAGCTCGTTTTCATAATCACCACCGGTAACAAAGAAGTGAAGATCTTGGACAAACTTGTAAACAACGATGTTGTTCTCAAACATTGCTATTTCCGCTGTCAAATGAGAAACCCATTAAGGCCATAAAAACAAAGTCAACACTCAATATGTTTACAAAAATTAGGTCATATAAAGGAACCAGTGTGTAGCAATCTATCCCAAATAAACCAAACAGAAAAATTTTCATGGACAAATCATGGCATGGTCATCCATCATGTATTTATATCACAGAAAATTATGCACACCTTCTGTGCGAGCATTGGTCTTCTGAGTCTTGGTGAACACAACTTTCTCAAAATTTTCCTTAGCACTATTAGTTGGCCAGTCTTCGGAGAAGTATTTGACAGCAACACGTTTCCCATCAGAATCCAATAAAAGGATATTCTTTACAGAAGGGCATGTCTCCTAAGAAAACACAGGGAAGAGGATCAGAAAATTCCTCAAAGGGACCTCGTGAAAACGTTTCAAAATCTCAGCATTTCATCTAACATCAAATTATTCCAATTTCCATAATAGAACTAACTGATTTAAAATCAGGTTCCCTGAATCTCAGAGTAATCAAGTCCTATATAATACACAAAATTCATCACAGTTCAATTGCAACCTAGTGTTGGGTCAGATCAGAGTAGTGTGATCCAGCACATAAGCTAAGAGTGAATTCATTTTTGTAACCAAATTCAAATGAGAAAACCAGCACATACATAAAGTTATACCAATTACTTGACATAATTCAATTATGATTGTAATGCAATGAAGAGAAAACATGCATGCAAGTGAAATCATAAATTAGGTATAGTATATGAATCTGATCCGAATAACAGACAGAGAGAAATGGAGCAAAACAGATCTGAATTGGGGCGAAGTGGATGATGGAAAAGGAACGAAATTGAAATGTCGAAAAGAAGAGAGAAAGGCAGAGACTTACATGAGACATGGTCGGAGGGGAACAACGAGAGAGAAGACTTTCAGTGAATCAAAATTTTCAATCTCTGTCAACTAAAGTCCTTGAGCTCCCTTTCGTTATTTAATTATTATTATTATTATTATTAATAATTTTATTTTTATTTTTAATATTATTTTTTATTTTCATTTTTATTATTATTGACTCGAGAAAAGAGAATGTGATTTAAAATGCAAATTAAGTAATGAGTATTTATTTATAATGTGTCATATTATATTTATATATATATATATATATATATATTTATATATATTTATATATATATATTTATATATATTTATAACGTGTCATATTATATATTTATATATATATTTATTAAATCAATATATACAAAAAATAGAGTAAATTAAGGACCTAGTAAGAATATCAAATTAGTGAAGGTATAAGAAAAATTTAACAAAATCTAAAATTAAAAAAACAATTGATTGAGAAAATAAAATAAATTAACGAAATCAATATGAATTAAATTAATTTATTTGAGTAATGGAAAGAAAACTCTTTTTTATATGTATTTAATTTCTATGAAAAAAGAAAATTATGTGAATTATTAGATGCATCAAATTATTCTAAAATAATTAAAACTCCCACTAAAAAAATCTTTGTGGTCTCTGAATCCAACCTCTTTTAAGAGAATCATTATAAACTTCCGTGACCTACTTAGAGTTATTACTAGGAAAAAAATGTACCAATTCAATTACCATTTCTGAAAATATTAGAACTTTACATGTGTCAAATTTATGCCTATGTTGTTTGCAGGTTTTTGTGAACGTTCAATGGCGTGCCTCAATGAACAAATAAAGAACACCATGGTATGGTATGAAATTCTTCCCTTTACATGACAAAATTGAACCAAACAGACTTTCAAACGATCTGCTTGGGAGGCAAGTGCTTTCATAAGAAAGAAGCCAAAGCAGAAGCAGAACTATGTCAGTGTGTCAGTGCTAGGCAAAGGAAGAAATGAATAATAAATTATGCACAACATATTATTAGCATTATTCTTAGATTTGTTTATTCAATCTTGTCTGCTACAAGGCGAATCTTATTCAGAGACTCTTTAAATGCTTGCCAAGAAACCATATAATGATCTTGGGATATCATCCCTTCTTCAACAACTTGCATGGCCCGTTTGTACAAATGGTCAAAACACTGAACTGGGTTGCTAATATCAACATTATCAGCAGTGAGATGAGGTACATACAAACGCTTAAAATCTTTCCTCCATCTTGACAAAATGTATTGACATGGAATTTCCTCCACACCATTGTAATTAAGGATATACAAGGCATGTCTGCACAGGTAGCCCTTGAAATTAAAGCAACTACAAATGCAGCGTACTTCTGTTGCAGCTTTATCATACATGACTTCAAAATGCCTAACATCCGTTGCAGGGTCTTCCCCTTCCCGCTCTTTTACCATGTATGTCACTACGGCGCCGCTAGTTTGAGTCTGCGTGATGCTGAAACAAGAGGGCATCATCACCACCTCATCTTGGAACTTCCTAAATACAGCATTTGTGTACAATTTAGAGATTTGCAACTCGTAGTAGCATCTTGTCTTCAGTAATGAGCTCAAGTCGCGTGACTCAAGATCATCAAGAACTTCAGTTTTATGTTTCTTTTGCTGAACTAATTCATAAATCTCAAAAAATTCTTTCAAAGAAGTTTGTTGATGTACATGACCCTTAAAAAAGGGAACCACAGACTCACCCTTTTCATAATCAGATATTCCAGCAAAAAATGTGTCTTTGGAGTACACTGGAGCCCAATGCTCTCGTTCCTCATGCAAGGTTAGGATCTTTTCGTGATTTCTTATTCCAAAATGCTGGGTTAGATCGTCCCAAGCCCTTTCAAACTCATCTACTGTTTTAGAGTCATATATGACTTTAGTAAGCGCAATTTGAAATGCCTCGTACTCCTGAAACTGCACAAAACACCCAAGAATGCTCTGCATGACTTGAGATAGACAAATTCTATGGTGAGCTCTCGGGAAAACCTCTGCAATTGCACTTTGCATGGCCTTACACTGGTTTGTGATCATAGTTTGTGGAGGGCGACCAGTCATACATGTAAGCCATGCCCTAAACAACCAAATATATGTTTCAAATGTCTCATCTGCAAGCAGACCACATCCTAGCAAGACAGATTTGCCATGGTGATTAACACCAACAAATGCAACAAGAGGAATCTCATAGTTGTTTGACAAACACGTCGAGTCAAATGCAACCACATCACCAAAATAACTATAAGCAGCCCTAGACCTAGAGTCAATCCAAAATACATTCCTCAGTTGTCCATCATCATTCAGATCCATCACATAGAAAAAGTTAGGATTAGTCAATTGAATGCGGCAGAAGTAATTTGAAATAAGCTCGGGATCACCCTTTTTAAGCTTCAAACGCTTGGAACAATTAACCTGATTGCTAGTTCCACCTTCAGTGGAATTTGAGCTTCCATAACCTGATGCATCTACAACAGGCATTCGATATAACTTGATTGTTCTTACTTCAACATCTAGAGTTGGCTCAACTTTTCTTTTGGCCCTACTGTCCATCTTCTTATGTGATTTAGAGTTTTGTGCTCTTTCAGGATCAAATGAATGGTTATGCTCAAGCTTGACTTCATCGGCTCTCCACCTGTTAGATTCCACTAATCTCAATCTAATCATTGCTAGACAGCCCGTTCTTGTTTCTTTCCGGTGACTATTTGCTTCTTTGGTTGTTTTGAAACCTTCACAGTTACAGCACAGAACCGCACCACGCTTCTCTTTACTGTTACGTTTCGTCCACGAAGATTTAACTCGAGTAGCAAATCCAATTTCCTTGGCATAGGTATTATAATAGTTGTATGCATCATCGTATGTATCAAACTCCATTCCCACAACTGGTGGTGGGCAGTCTTTTCCTAGAGATTCTCCACTATGATTATCAACTACTGTGGTTTCATCCCTCCCATTTTCACGTTCACTTCCATCAATCTCAAACAATTGTCCACATTCATTGTCAAGCTCGTTGCCCTCATCCACTATGTCAAGAAGTTGCTCACTGTTTGGAGAATCATCATCAATCTGGAAAAGGTGAAAAAATATTTCAAATTCAAAACAAGATCTAAGAAATTTGAGCATGCATTAAAATTTTACAGGCAAGTTGAAATATCTTTGACCACCAAATGATCTTGTTAGTTGGCTAACTTGAAATTTTTATATTGCTAACTGGTACGAGGTTTCTTTTATTTGTTCAGACAAAATCATTATCCTTTATTTATCTACCCCTCTCACCTTACATTGTAATTATATATTTGAAGCAATAACTCAGCTAATTCTTCCACATAAGTTCATAGCCCAGATCTTAAGCAATATTCAGAAATGCATTAGATATCTGTCTTAGTTTTAATGATTTATAATCCACCAACAGGATAACGAAAATCTCTACATCATTATCTTTTATTTGAAGAGGACCACCAATAATTTATTGTGAAACAAATATAGGGCTATGAAGAATTCTTAAAAATTGAAGATGTGTACAGCCTAGATACATTGATATGGTTTATAAAAAAGTGCATTTTACATATATGAATGATATTTGTAATGAGATATTGACATACATGTACAATATTTATAGCGAGACTTTTATTGTATTTTATATTCAAAAACCAGTTGTTTTAGTTAAAAAAATGTATTGTATTTTATAGCATAACTAGCAAAGGCAAGAAGTTTGACACTGTATCCCAGGCATATTTGTCATAAAACTACAAAAGAAAAGAGGATAGTACACACTAGGTAAGTATCCAGACACATTGTATGCATATGAAATATCGGTTATATATTAGTATCAGATATGAATAGAACACCAATACTTCACAAATTAAGTATTTAAGCTTCACCAATGAGACAATCTGATACACTTCTTCCCTCATTTAACTCACAAGAAATTCACAGCAGCAATGCAAAAAAATCATCAGTCCAAAGACATTGCACCATTTTCTCAAAACTGGGAACCCCACTTTGAACGCATTTAACAAGCAGTAACAAGAGTATCAAATACAAGAATGATAAAGAGCCTAAGGTTCTTCAAGACCTACCGCAGCATGATAGTTAGAAACAAAAAAAAAAAAAAAAAAAAAAAAAAAAGTCACCAATTGAGCCTAACACCCTTGCTCTTAAAAGTTTTAGATTTCGCATAAAGCACAACACAAGACACAGCATGAAGACATAGACGAAACTTTACCGTGATATCAAGATTAGGACTCAGGGACAAGTCCTTGTCGCTTGGAGAACACATGGTATCGTCAGTCATAGCCAGAGAGTTCAAATAAGTTCTGTCAAGTATGAGATTAGCCTTGTCATGCCCATAAGCTCACTTCAAGTAATTACATTTAATCCAAACATATTCACAACATTACGAGCCTCAGTTTTATCAACAAAACTGGAAATGAAAATTTTGCGAGTTAGTCAAACAAACGAACACTTCATCATCGTCGCAGCATTAACACATGAATTCGGAATGAAAAAAAAAAAAAAGTGTGGATACGCATAATTATGAAAAAACCAAATCCCTCACAGAAATTGATTGTCTGCATATTTATTAATCTCATCAGTGCTAGAAGAAAGACTATTGGCAATAGACACAGACAATTCACGGTTTGTGGAATTCGGATTTAACGCATAATCAAGTAATTGAGCAAATGGGATTCCGATTAGGTTTGTGATAATGCGGTTAGAGAAAAGGAATCAACAAAATTGGATGAAATAAAAGCAATAGCGGCGGAAATCAGATAAAGATTGAAAGAAAGGTGTAAAAAAAAAAAAGTGGTTGCAGCGAAGAAAGAGAATGTAAAAGTTAGGTTGCGATGAAAGTGATAGAAACTTACAGTAACAGAGAAGAAAAGAGAGAGTGGCAGTGAACCAAATGATGTTTCTCTGCTCTCTCTTCTGCACTGCCAACTACGTTCTTCCTTCTGTTATCAAATTTTTTTTTTTTTCTCATTTTTGTGCAAAAAAATATTTTTTTTTTTTTATTTTTCATATGAAATATTCATTACAAGTCACTACTATTTGAGATCATTGATTTTTGAATTTGAATTTTATGTTAATTTTGTGTCATCTGCGTTGATATTTTTTTAAAAAGAGATAAAAGAAAATATTAAATTACTTTATAAAAGTTAAATACCCTTTTCCTTCTATCTAAATATACTATTATTTCTGCTTTATCATCTTGATAAATAAAGTTATGTTCAATCTTTTTTGTCCTTTTGTTGCAAAAGTATTCGGACGGCTCTACCAAATAAACACAATAAAAATATGCATATTGTAATAGTAAGGAAAAGATATTTTACGTGTTTCTTACAAATAATTTAATACTATTTTATGGAAGAAAATAAGAGAAAAATATTAAATTTTTACTGAAGACTGAAATAACTTTAGAGATGAAGACTGAAATAACCTCGCCGGCAGTAAATTGAAGAGGAGAATCCTTTTATTGTTTTAGTTTTTCCAAATAATATAATTTTCTTATAACTAAATGAAAATAATAAATTAATTTGTTAAAATAGATAATATTAGAAAAGTTATTCTGGATTTAATTTAACATCTTGATAGTATAAAAACATTTTATATAATTTTTTATCTTTTTTTACTTTATTTTCTACTCATCTAAAGTTCAAAAGCTACATTTCCTTTCTTATTCCAATTGAACCAAATAAGCATTTTTTTTCTACTTCGTTTTTATTTTTTTTTTTATTTCTATCTTAATAAATTCTTTATCATTTTTTTCTCTTATACTCATCTATTATTCAAGCAATAATAAGTTAATCACAGATAAGGGTGGACAATCTTACCAACCTTGACAATATCTTCAAAGATCTTTTTTGTGTTAAAACTTCAAAGTCAGAAAACTTATATGTTGGTGCAAACCAAGAAAGAGGAGAATAAAAGAGATTCCATAACTGTGAATTTGAAAAGGAAAAAAGAAAGCTTCTATCAATGAACATTGAATGAAAACAAAGAAAATAGGGAATCACCAAAGGTTTCGCCTTTCTACAAGAGCAAATTTTCATATTCACAATTGCTAATAACTTTGAATTCTTTTCTTTCAATCTGTATATCTATATTGTAAATTGAATCCAAAGTCAGAATAGTTAGTCAGAATAGTTCAGGTATTCGAATTCAGTCTTTAGCAGAAATAATCTTCTGTTAGATTTTACTTAGCTTTTGGCCGAACCAAATTAATCTAAACTCTGAACCTTGTAACATTGGTGAACCATATCCATGAAAAAGAAAACCTCTTTTGTAACTTCCTGACTCCATCAAGTTCTAATCATGTATTGAACACATTTAACTAACAACAAAATGGAAGAAAAAGGACTTAGGAAACAGTATACCAATTGTTCAACTTCCGAAGCAGTACCACTATCATGTAATTAACATGTGAGAAATTACTCATAGTTTAACTCAAAAACATCTTTAGCTATACAAGTTATGAACATTGTAAAAATATCACGGTTAAACAGCGGTAAGCAGTTATACAAAGTAACATACACTAACAGTAAATATTTTAGAGTACATTAAAGCCGGTTACTCTTGTCTCTGCTCTACATCATGAACCTTACTAAGTGATTCTTCTAAAGATTGTAACGCTACATTGTAATGATCTAGAGAAAGTATCCCCTCCTCCACAACTTGTAAGGCACTTCTAAATAACTGATTAGACCATTGAATGCGGTCAGTATCATCTGCACTACCAGAGCTGTGATCAGGAACATAAAGACGCTTGTAATCTTTCTTCCATCGGGAAAGAATGTATCTGTGGGGTATCTCTTCAACCCCATTAAAATTGAGCACACACAGTGCATGTCGACAAAGATATCCATAAAAATTAAAGCAACTACAGATGCAACGAACTTCACCTACTGTCCTACTGTACAAAACTTCAAAATCACGAATCTCCCGTCTGTTTCCCTCAATCAAAACACGCTCCTTGACCAAGAAAATTATGATGGGACCATCCACATGTAACTGTGTTGTACCAAAACAAGAATATACTTCTTCCACTTCTAACTGGAATTTCATGAACATTTCTCTAGTGTACAATCTGGAAACCTGTAATTCAAAGGAACATCTAGTTTTCAGCAAGGGACTTGAGCTCCTTGATTCAATATCTGCTAAAGACTCTTCCTTGTACTTCTTGTGAAGAGCTAATTCATACTTATCAAGAAACTCCTTCAGAGGCGTCTGTTTGTGCACGTATCTATCAAAAAAAGGAGTAATGTTCTCACCAGGCCGAGCTGCAGACATTCCAGCAAAAAATGTGTCCTTCAAAAATACCGGAGCCCAATGAAGTCGATCTTCATACAGAGAACGAAGCCACTCATGATCACTAACTCCAAAATGTTGAATCATAAATCCCCACGCTGCTTCAAACTCAATCACTTTCAATGTTTCATAAACTGCTTTAATCAGTGCTTTCCTGAGTGCATCATAGTTGTGCAAACCTCCCAATTTTTCTGGTATTTTTTTCATAATTAATGACAGGCCAAAACAATGGCGACATCTAGGAAAAACCTCCACAATTGCTCTCTGCAAAGCCTTGCATCTATCGGTAATAATAGTTTGGGGAGAACATCCTGACATACATTTAACCCATGTCCTAAACAACCATACATAAGACTCTGTTGTTTCACTTGCAAGCAGGCCACATCCTAATAACACCGAATGACCATGGTGATTTATTCCAACAAAAGTCACCAGCGGGATTTCAAATTTGTTTGACAAATAAGTGTTGTCAAAATAAATAACATCGCCAAAATAACCACATGCAGCCCTGGACCTAGCATCAACCCAAAATGCATTCCTCAACTGCCCTTCCTCATTGAAATCCATCAAGTAAAAGAAGTTTGGATTAGTCAATTGCATTCGGCAGAGGAAATTATAAATGGCCTGAGCGTCACCTTTTCTAAGGTTCAACTTATTAGAAAACTCACAGAAACTTCTGTCCTCTCTCACACTGCAATTTGAAATTCCATCACCTCCAGCATCAATCACAAGTGCACGATACAACTTAATCGTCTGCCCCTCAGCATCAGAACTAGGCAACGACTTCCTCTTCATCCCAGTTCCCATCTTCTTAACCAACCTGTGTATCTTACCACCCAACATGTGGTTATGTTCAAGCATAACTTCAAGCACCCGCCATCTCTGTGACTCCACCAATCTCATCCTTATCATTGCAGGACAACCAGTTCTCGTCTCCTTCCTCAAATGATTAACATCCTTTATTCTCTTGAAACCCTGGCTGCTACAGCATAGCACTGCACCATACTTCTCTCTGCTATTCCTCTTGAACCACGAATTCTTCACCCGTACACGAAACCCCACTTCCTTGGCATAGCAAATATAATAATTGTAAGCATCATCGTATGACTCAAACTCCATTCCAACAGCAGGTGCAACAAATTCCTTTCTCCCCTCACCTAAACCATTCTCACAGTCCAATTCAACCAGCGCACCCTCTTCGTCTTTCTGAACCTCAATGCATTCCCCATCCGGCAATTGCTCACAGCAGAGAGAGGTCTCTTCCATCTGACATAGGCCTCCTATACCAAGTGATTGCACCTCTTAATCAACCAAAAATTAAAATGAAAAAAAAAAACATAAATTAACTACAATTAGTGATAGGGTTTTTCATTTCAACCTAATCCTCATATGAATTTAAGGTAGTAAACTCTAAACCTAACAACATTTTTTTAACGTTCAACTGTAATATCTTGTTCAATTATTAACCTTTGGATTTTTTTTTATTTGAAGAAACCTAAAAAGTTCCGAATCCTGAAACCCTCGAAATTAGCATTGGTAAAACATGAAACAAGAGAAAAAAAAAAAAAAAAAGGAAGGAGAGAAAA
>Ga0209489_100081_pt1 | contig 130882 bp, 59 predicted proteins | sample SiratrowhiteBW_FD_187527 | JGI IMG/M metagenome (GOLD analysis project Ga0209489, IMG submission 187527) | Root nodule microbial communities of legume samples collected from California, USA - Siratro white BW (SPAdes) (version 2) | ecosystem: Host-associated > Plants > Roots > Nodule | place...
ATATATATATATATATATATATATATATATATATATATATATATATATATATTGTGTGTTGGCTGACATCTTTTATTAAAAAATAAATTATAATATTAAAGGCTGTATTTACACGGTCATCTAAAATATCATGTGCTAAATTTGCTAGTTTTTTTTATAACCACTACATGTTTTACAAATAATATATAAAATGATTTCTAATTAATTAATAATATACAAACGTTTACATTTAGCATACATGAAAAATAAACTCCATTACTATAACTATTAACAATTTGAGGGTACACTATTAATCATTACAATGACTATTAACATTTAGAGTATATAATCATACAAAAGGATAAAGACCTAGGACCTATTCATTATTTGCATGTTAATAGATTTACATATATAAAAATGTAGGTTATCATTTGTAACTCTAGTGTATAATCACACAATTACTCCATTAAAAGAGCTTAAACTAGATCTAGTAATCAATTTACATTTTTTTAGGAGAAGAATCTGGGGAAGGTGGGAGCAATGAGTAGCAGGTTTAAGTGGCTGGTGAGTGGAAATGATCATTAGTCCTTTTACAATAACGACAAACAGTAGATGCTGTCAATGGTCCAACGCGAAAAAGGACTTTTACAACTGCCCCAAAATTTCAGTAATGATTTTGTATAATTGCATAAACAATTTTGTTTGTGTTTAATGCTTTTTTTTGTAATCTATTTATTGGTGAAAAAACTTATGAGCATATCTTATCCATATCTATTGCTTCTACTGTATTAATATTTTTAGATTATCAATCTTTAAATATTCGAGTATTCTACCATAATGTACTATCTTATCATCAATAATGCATCACCCAAATTCTCTGCAATCTTTGATCAAAATGGTGATTGTTTTAAAGGAGTATGTTGTAATATATTTGGCAGTTAATTTCATCAATTATAGTCAATCACGTGTTCTTAAAGATGACCCACTTGGCCACTGTTAGTCTTAATTTTCTGCAAGAGACTATTGATAACACAGTGATGGATTATGGTTGAATTTATAAAAGAAAAACATAGTTTTTTTTTATATAATATAAATGTTCTGCATGGAATCGGGTAAGATTATATAAAACTTACTGTGTAAGGTGAAAATTCAAATGCTAGTGTACTTGCAGAGTCAAACTCATCAAGGTTGCTGAAAATGGGATTCAAATTAGTAAGGTATTTATTGGATCCAATGTTTTTTTTTTAATGATACAACCTTGTTAAATACGTTATTGAAATAAATAATAATATTATTCTTTTATATATTGTAACATAATATATTAAAATTATAAAATAAAATAAAATAAAACAATAATGTTATAATATTCAATTTTACTTATAGATTTCAGAACTCATATATCATATATATAATATTTAAATTAAAAAAACAAAAAAATAGGTAATAACATTTAATTTTTTAAATAACGGATATTCTTCATCAAGTCAACTTTCAAGAAAAATTGAATCAATCTTGTCTTTGATTCGCAATTCAACTCACTTGAGATCAGGGATAATGGGTAAGAATAAATCAAATCAGTTGATAGTAAGATTATTCATTTTTATAATAATTATTTTAACAAGTCATATGATTTAGGATTAGTGTACACTGAACAAATGCGTTAAAATTAAAATGTAATATTTTATGGAACCATGTACATAAATATTTTTAATTTATATAGTTTTTAAAATAGTGAAGTACTTAAAACTGTAAAATTTATAGTCAGAATAAAGAAAATAAATATAAGTACATATATTAAGCAGAATAAATATTAAAATAAAATATTTAAAAGTAAAAAAGATACAGATTTGTGATGGAAAAGTAATTGAAAAAAATTCACGTAATTATTTTGAAAAGTTTGAGATTTTAGAAAAAGAAATTTTGTTACAATTTTTTAAAACTAACCTATAGTTTACGTGAAAAAAGATAGTTGTACACAATAGTAAAGTTATGTATCTTAAGAAAAAAATATGAAATAAATATTTAATATTTCTATACCCTAAAAAATAAAGTCTCAATTTTATTATACTAACAATATCTCCTGCCATAAGCAAGTATTATTAACTTAGGTATAGTTTATAAGTATAAACTAAAACTAAAATGAAATTGTATAAATGTAAAATTAAACGTAAAAAGGATACGAGTAGCTTAAATGTTTAAGATTAAATATGAAAAGAAAATCAAACGTAAAATTTTAAAAAAAGTTAAAATTAAATCTTGAAAAAACATTTATCATAAAAGTATATAATATTTTAAAAAAATAAAAATATTAAATTAAATAATAGTAAAGGGACAGGAAAAAAAATAGAATGCAAATTCTTTAAATTAGAGATTAGGAACTTGGGAGTTCATTTTAGTTGTTTTTTTTTTTTTTCAAAATATGTCAGTTTTTTTGAAAGGTGAAGGGTTTATGTAAATTATTAAAATTTACAGGTAAACTATTAGCTTTCGTGTTGCTCGTGAATGATCTGAGTAGGGCAATTGTGTTGTGAAATCGTGATTTAAGAAAATAAAACAAGAAACAAGATAAGGAAAAAGATGAGTCCAAATTATGGTTGTCTTTTTCCTCCAACAGCCAACGTTAAAGTCTAAACTACCTCTGTCCTCTTCGATGGCTATCGCTACAAAGCCTTAATACAAAGGTCATTATCCACAAAAACGGTTGGTCCCGAAGGAATGTGCCAATTCAATTCTTCATTAGGATTTATGGAGAAAGCAAAAACATGGAATAAAGTTTGTTTTCTCATAGGGTGCATATGTGATATACAAATTAGTTAATTTAGATCATCCACAATTATTAAATGCATTAAGGTTGAAAACCATTCATTAATTAAATGTTCAAAACTTTAAGGTAACAATATTAAGGTTGCAAAGTTCACCCAACTTTTCTCTAGTAGCTTTAATAATTAGGTTGCTTTTTGGAGTTGAATTGTGTTTGCAGTGGATGAGACTGTACTGTTTGTAAGTTAGTTTGGTTAACGGATGGCCAGAAGTTATCCTGTGGTGTGGGGAAGAAACACACCAATGACTTGTGCATATGCAAGTGTTTGATTACTAAGTTCAGTGTTTTCATGGTGTGATGCATCAATTGGATGATGGGAAATTGTCCTACTTTATGGACACTGGGATTTTGGTTGGTCATGCACATTTTACCTTTCAACTTAGACTATTTTTCCACAAAAACAACCTATACCAACCCTTGGTAAAAAGTTTTCAAACATCTCTTATCAAGATTCCATACACAATGTTTAAGAATTCGCTATCATTATTGCACCACCGGCTTTTATTACGTCCAAGTTTCAATTGTATAATGAAAAGTTGAAGATTTATCTGTATTTTATTAATTTTATAAAATTAATTATTTCCTTAATTAATTATAACATATAAGTCAACACAATGATTTGGATTATATAACTCCAACCAGAAAACTGCCAACGAAATTTAGAATGCTGAATAATAATTAAAAAAAAAAATTAAGTCACAGCCAAATTGCACCTAAGTAAAAAACTTGAAAAAAAATAAAGGTGTTGAAACAATGTTTAGAAAGAAAAGGGTAATGGTAAGTTGTACATCACGTGTCAATTATAGAGTTTCTTATGTATAGGGAAATATTACGTTATTTTCTTGATTAGTTATCATTTGTCCCACCACTATTTATTTTGAATCTTAGTTTTACTTTTGGTACATCTCTCATCTCTTATATCTTTATAAACTTTTTCTCTATAAAAGAAAGTTCTTTATCAAACAATTAACCGCTTATGGAAACTATCATCTTTAACACGTGAAAATTTTTGTCAACCATCCAAAACACAATGAAAAAGAAAAAAAATGCCCTTTCAAACTCTTTGCCGATATTGAAAAAAGAAAACTAAATATCAGCAAAATTAATACGAAAACAATAATAGAAATAATTAATTTTAGATTTTCAAACAATAATCACATTCAGTGGATTAAAATTACAAATAGTAGTAAAAATATATAAAAACTTGCATAGAACAATTATGATATTTATGTATGCTTAAATAAGTTATGTTATATTTTAATATTAAAAATTTATATATAAATATTATCCTCACTACTTAAAATTTTTGAATGACAATATAAACTCTCACAGTTATGATACTATTTTTTGCTTTGAGAATGTAAAAAAATAAAAATTGACAAGTGTTTTGTTTTGCTTTGAGAATGTAAAAAAAAAAAAAATATTCACAAGAAAGAATACATCACTTAGAGTTTATTAAAAACTTAAATACATTTTTTTAAATAATAAAATAGGATTAATAAATTCAATGTAAGCTCATTCAACTTGGTTTAACATGGGCTTGACTTAATTATTTTGTTAAATATAAATTTTATTTAACTTGGTCTAAGGTGCACCAAACTCAACTCAATTCAAGGTGTGTCCCAAACTCAACTTGACATTGGCTTGACTAGACTCGACTTAATGTGTGTCTGACTCAACTTGACCCAATGTGGCCTGACTCGACTCGATCAAACATGGACTTGATTCATCTCAGCGTAATGTAGACTTTATTAACCCTTGCATGGCCTAGATCTAGTCTAACTTGAGCCTAACTTGATCGACTTACTTGACTTGGGCTTAACCTAACCTTATCCATCTTGACTTGGGACCAACTTGAGTAGACATAGGTTTTTGTCCAACTTAACATAACCTAAACATGACCCAATTTAATCAACATTGGTAAAGTCAAGTTGGTTTGTCATGAGTCATCTCAATTTTATTTGGCTTGCCTAAAATTAGACTTGACCTGACCTAGATTTAGTCTAACTAAAGTTGTTCTAACTCTTGTTCAACCAACTCAGTACGACTTGGATCAGGCCTAACTTAATCTAATGTAGTTATAATTTGTCTCAACTTGAGTTGGACTTAACCTGACCTAGTCTATATCAAACAATTTGAGATAATGCCAGTTAAACTTAAGTTGACTTAAGTTCAACCCATCTTTGCTCATACTACGTTTGAATTTGGATTAAATAAATATTTTCATATATATATATATATATATATATATATATATATATATATATATATATATATATATATATTTCATTTTCATATTTAAATAAGATTTTTACTTTAGAAATTGGATCATGAGTTGATATGAAATTTTTGATAATATTTAGTCTTATAAACTTTTTAATGTGAATCAAGTCACGTCTAAGTTTCATGTATTAGACCAAACTAAAAGATATATATAAGAAATAAAATATCAAATTTCAATACAAACTTTCACATTATTGTAATTTCCCATATCATAGTTTACATATGATTAAGAGTGGTATGAAACACAAGAGTATGATTACAAGATCAAATTTTAGCAACATAAAAAATGGCATATGAGTTCCATTAGAAAATAGAAGATGACACATGATAAGAATATAAAATGTTGAAATCTTTGATAAAAGTTATAGAAGCATTCCGAAAGAGACGTTTTAAGATTTTTATAGACAATTAAAGTGCGTATGCCATTGCCAAGGGCACTAGACATAACATATCTCTACAAACGTATTATCAGAATTATTTGATACTTTATTTTTATTGAATTTTATGCTAACTTTAATAATTAACCTGTATCATATTTGCGAAATCAACATGAATCATTGAAATAAAGTGTTAAAAGGATGTGATAACATATTGTGTTCTTTTAGTTTTATACAAGTATTCTAAGTCCAATTCATTTTTTAAAAAAATAATTTTTCATAACACCCTTTCAATTTGATACAATCGAAACATTGCATAAGAAAAAGTTGCCCAGCCTACACAAAAGAAAAATGTTTATAGTCAAAGAAACCACAAGTTTAAAATTCACCCAGTTTATTATGAGCATCATCTATACTTATCTTGTCTCTCTCACTCCGTGCCACATTAAGACCTATCACTAATTACATTTAATACCTTTTGTCTTTATCTCTCTTCTTCTTCTCCCTCCATAATGGGGTGGGGGCTTTTGATTTTGAGGTTCTTGGTAACAAATTAACAACATGTGGTGTGGTGTAGTGTGTATTTATGGGAAAAGCAGTTGAAGATCTATATATAGTGAACCCACATTTTAGGCATGTACTCTTTATTTACAACCACACATGAGCAGTGGGTTTGAGAGTTTGCATAGACAGGTTCACCATCTGCCAAAAAGAATGCTGGATGGTGTGTTTTAGTTAGTTTATAGACAACTTGAGCACATGCATGCCTTAGATACTTTTTGTCAAAATAAAACTTGAATTGTGATAACAAAAAACATTTAAACTACTCCACCGTAGATTGATTCCACTTTATTTGAATCTTCATACCAAATTCGTTTCATATCAAGTGGAAGGGACCACAGAGAGGTCCAAGCGGCCAGTCCATTCTTCACCTGGCTTCAACGTGATTGGTTTCTCAATTGCTGCACCATCCACGCAAAGCATCTGCTTGTACTCTTCGTCCCCCAAATCCACTATCGCCTTGGATTTTTTCTCCCACGGATTCCAAACAACTATGCAACTCCAAAGTTGGTATGGATATGGTTAGTTTTAGCTGTTACATTGAGTACGAAAATTACACTAACCTACCAACATCATTCAGCATTTCATTTGCAAGTGCAAGGGACCATACCAACATCTGGGAGTCCTTCCTTTCTTATGACAATTGTTCTCTTCTTTTCGTGGTCTAGAACAGCTACCCCATTGCTACCCGAATCTAGATACACTCGATCCACCTAATACGTCGGGACAATAACATCAAAATATCTCACTTTTTTCAAATCAATATCACTATTTTAAGATGAGGACAACAAGTTGGTTGCATACATTTTAATCAGAAACATTTTTAATCAAACTATGATACATTAACAACTCATTACCAAAATATTAAATATAATAAAATAAGTTTATAAAAAAGACTAATCCTATAGAAATAGAAAGACTTTAGGCAAAAAAGAAACAGGTACTCAGTTGTCTCACCTCTGATTCAAATGTCAAAGCATCTCCTTGTTCTGTGAAACGTTTTTGGTTGTGCAAGTTGTCCAAATAATCAAGAGTTTCTAACCCTTCCACCCTCACTTCACTGCCAAGAATAGTCAGAGATTAACGTGCTTTATTCAAATGTTGTAAATGGTAGAAAATTACCACAATGTAAAATTCACTTCATCTTTTGTTCAACATTCTAATCCTTGATGTCAAATGTATGTTATGATGATCACATTTAGTTACGGACCTGATATCAGAGACAGAGTAATAAGTATGGTAGGCAAAGGAGAAACTGAAGGGCTTGCTATTGACGTTCCTGACGCGAGAAATCATAGTTAAATATCCATTTCCTGCCAAAGACACCCTTAACCGAAGTTCGAAGCTGGACAAAATACTCGAGATCAGTATCTCAAAAATATTCTGAGATTCAACCGACAATTTAGGTGGGATGCGAAAAAACATGATAAAACTACGTATGTTTGCAATTGAGGTCCCCCACATGTGGTTGGGGTCTCTGCACTTACGGCAACAATTCATTTACTTTTTATTTTTCTTGCCATGTAAATTCTTGGACTGATTAGAGTTTTGAACCAGAGAAGTGTCATAATTCAGGCGTATCATTATATTTTCTCACGATTTATATCCATGTTTTTCTTGTCTCTAAATTCAAAAGATAAAAAGTGTGGGTTCTGGAGCAAGTAAACATCTATAATATGCATTTAATTCCGGACCTATGTGGCCATATTTTCAGATCATCTTCGGTTGGTTTGAGCAGCAAGTCAATATAGGCTTTTTCACCGGAATTTGTGGGAAACGGTGGAGGATCTTGATCAATTACCCACATTTTGTTCCTTGCAAACCCATGATGCTCTAATGATCCACGGTTTCTAAACTGGAAAAATAAAATTACAACAAGTCAAGAAAATCCCTTGTTTATGTAATTTTTCTTTTTACTTATTCTTGGGCTATGAATATGTTTATGCAATTTAGTTTTAGATAGCATTATCCGAAATTCAAATTATACCTGAGGGAAACAGATTGCAATTCCTCCTCGTAATGGTTTGAGAGGACTTATGATTGCCTGAGAAAGAAACACCACATATACAGAGAAAATTACATCCTCAAGTAAAAGCTAACTAAATAATAGATGTTTCCAAAACAAAAAGAAAAATAAAAAACCTCATTATGTTTACCTTACTACTAGTGAACAAAAGCTCCTCGCCACGTTCCCATTTCCACGAAAGAACCTGCCCTCCGTGCAAACTAACCTGTAAGGATCACCCACACTAGCATCAATTTATGAAAATGGTTATTTCTAAATCAAAAAGCAACGAAATTATTATATGTTCTGAGATGAAATGATCTGGGTAATTTCTATCTGACACATAACTACATTTAAAGTTCGTATATAGGTTTCAATAAATAAGGTGTAAAGTAGAAATTGATCTCAACATATAATCATTTGTCATACAATAATTTCTGCAAAAGGTGGTGAATGTAAGCGATTAGTGAGAGTTAAGAGAATCTGACCCTTGCTGAAGCTCCTCGATGGTTCCGGAGAATCACTAGGCCTACTCCATTCCTATCCTTGGTAACTTCAACCGCTCCTAAATCATCACTTCCAGCCACAGAATGATTCATGTCGAAACTCCTCGCTATGAACTGAAGAAGCAAGAAACGGTATCAGTATCACTATTATCTATCCCTTTAAGGCTAGGAGTTCAAAGCTGTTTCCCGTGAAGCTAGGAAAAAAAAGATGAACAGGTTCAGCTACCACGAAGGTGGTAAAAAACCACGGGTTTCCCATCACACCTTCCACGTGAAAAACCAAGTTTTGCCACAAAAATTGATACCAAAATCGCAACTTTTCAACTACCAACTACCTTCTGCCTTAATCTTATCTAATAACTCATGTAAGGGTCAATTCTCGAACTACGGTCAAACACAGACGCGTGAAGCAAGAATGGTTGTGATTGCTATCTGAATTTGTACTATGTACTATCTCTTATCATCAAATTAATGGAAGCAGCTACCATAGTAAAACAAGTGTTAATGAAATCCAATTCTGCCAGTTACCAATCCGACAATAAAATAATTCAAACAGAAGTTTCACTCATAGTCCTCGAATTAAATATGTGATCATGAGTATTATAAGTATCAAATTCAGAAACCAAAAAATCATTTACCTAAAACTCAAGCAAGCAGAGTTGAAGTAGAAGGGTTCGAGTTTCAACCCCTGTTGTGAACAACTGTAATTTGATTAAGGACACGTGAGTGCAATAACAGACTTAACGACCCGGTTATTTAACAGTGTCCAAAGTTTTGTTTTTTAAGGAGCTCGTAGTAGGCACAATTTAAGCTTCAAAAATGGTCTTTTTCTGGTTCTTATAACAATTATGTAGATGGTTGAATATTGAAGTAAGTACTAGAGGCCTACGCCAATGGGCGCATGTTACTGCAATTGCTGGTGATGGGAGAATTATGGAATTATGGAAATAGCCATCAATCATTCAGACACTGAAGATAGTGACTCGAAAGTCCTACCTTAATAAGATTGCAGTGGACCTAGCATGCAATTGGCACTACGGTCATTTTTTCAGTTTGTAAAATTATCTTATGCTAGAAAAGAGAGGAAGAACGATGCTTGTACTTGGAATTCACAATGTGGGTTCAAGCAGAAAAAGAAGATTGGGTTATTGGGATGGGGGCGATGGCCTTATCCTTCGGCATTGGTACACTTTCTGGTTCGACATGCATGAAAGTGATATGACAAAAAATAAATATAATAGAAAAATCAACTCGTGGCCATGATTGCCACTAGAAAACCATATTCCTGACACTTGCCCTACTGCTAATTGCTGTGGTCCAATAATCGACCCGTCCACCTCATACTTTATTGACTAGTTTCTAATTTTATGTACAGAAACGAAAATTAAATCTTTATTGAAAGTGACAAAAATATATCATGCAGATTCAGACTTTATAATAGAATATTTTGGACCCCAAGTGCATCCTCGCTTTTACAGCATATAATAATTTGTTCTCAAGGAATTTTTATCATGTTAAACTTCAATTTTTACAAGTGCAAATGCAATAGTACTAGCTGAGCCCCTTATGCAAATTTAGTAGCATCAATGACGTGTAACCTTGTGTCTTTTAAGTTTCTGCTTGCCCCTCCTATTTGCTAAATATTATAACGCCCACAAATATTGTGTACATAGAATTATTATTTGTTCCTCAACAGCTTTCCAAATAAAATATCATCTCTAATAATTTGTAATATTAATTTTTTTTCATTTATAATTGTCTGGGACATCTCATATTCCGTCTATTTATCATTGAATAGGTATTCAAGCTCATATTCTAACATCAAAAACTTCCCTGCCTCAATATTTCACAATGCCTGTAACTTACACTGCACTCACTGACTTTATCTTCACTTGTTTTATGCAAGGATGACCTTGAAGTCTGAACTCTGTGCAGTTGCAACCATTTTACACGCTGATATTATATCTTACTCTAGAAAATATGACGGGGTTATTGGTGTTTTAAGAGCTATTAAAGCCATGAGAGTCCTCTAAACATTTTTTTTATAATGATGAGAGGGTGAATTGGTTGCCACAGGAATGCAAAACCAATTCTTATAAAAAATTATGCAGAATTTGTTTTTGTCTAAAAGCAAAACCCAAAAAACATATTTTAATGTCTTTCCTATATGTTCTCACCAGATTTTATTTAACAGAAAAATTAATATTAACTGATATATATCAGCTCTCTGCATTCCTTTTTGAAAATATGAGAAGGCAATTAATCAGATTCTTGTTTCCCATTCTTTGTTTTCCTTTTCTCGAATCATTCCATCCTTCTTGCTGTTTTCCTTTGTTTTCAATGGAAGAGGAAATTCAACAAACATCTTCTGTATATAATATTTTGTACATTCATCCGTGAAAACCCTTTGCTTCCCTTGTTCTTGATGGAAGCAATTACCATTCTTGGAGCAGATGAATAGTGTGACTGCTCTTTGGATGTCTTTGATACATTAACACTATTACTGTCTATAGAAAAAAGCTTCATCCGGGAGTTAGTCCTAGCATATTTTTAGGATATAGCTCACACCAAAGGATATTTAGTCTTTAACCTTGCTACTCACAGTACAGCGGTGCCAGAAATGTTATATTTTATAAAATATTTTTCTATGTGAAGATAAGAATGATAATAGTGAGAATGTTGCTATACAACAGTAACATTTTTGAAATTGATGAGCCTGTCAATTACCAATATTCTAATTTTGATCTGGAAGAACATGATAGCCATAATTATTTTGTTACTCCTGCTGGAAGAACTACACGAAATAAACAACAACCTGCATATTTGAAGGATTATCATGTTACTATCAACACTACTAAAACTAGGAAAACTGCATGAAGTAGATATCTCATTTTACTTACATGACATATGAAAAATTATCACCATCTTTTAAAATGTTATGTTAGTTTTTTAGACTGACGGTGAACCAAAAACTTATGAGAAAGATTGCAAATATCTTAATTGGCAAAAGCTATGAATGAAGAAATTATAGTTCTTAAGAATAATAATACCTGGGCTGTCACTCCTTTCCCTCAAAACAAATCTAGTGGATATGTAAGGTTAAATGTAAGGCAGATGGTAATATACATATATGCCAAGCTAGATTAGTGATTAAAGGTTACTCTCAATTGGAATGCTTAGATTTTATAGACACATTTTCTCTAATGGCAAAATTAACTACTATGAGGATTTTGCTTTTTATTACTCTGGTGAATAATTGACATCTTAAACAATTAGATACTAATAATAATTTTTGTATGGCTTTTGGCAAACTAGTAGACAATGAGATGAGAAGCCACCTGCCTTTCTCTTTTCATACAGGTATTCCGCTGATCATTCTTTGTTTCTAAATTCTACACAAAAACTATCATCATCATTGTGTATATGTTGATGATATTATAATTGCTAAAAATGACATGATTAAAATTGTTCACATGACAAATCTTCTTAATAACGCTTTTAAATGTTGATGATATTATAATTGCTAAAAATGACATGATTAAAATTGTTCACATGACAAATCTTCTTAATAACGCTTTCAAAATTAAAAATCTTGAAGATTTAACATTTTTCTTGGATTAGAAGTAGCTAAAAATAGCAATGGCATACATTCGTCTCAACGAAAATATACTCTGGATGTACTCAAAGATAATGATATGATTGATTGTGTTCCTGTTACCAGTCCTCTGAATCATACGACAAAGTTTTCTGAATCATACGACAAAGTTTTCATCTACCATTGGAGATGCATTTCCTGATTTTTCTTCTTATAGAAGCTGGTATACTTAACCAACACTAGAACCCATATAGCACAGGTTGTCCATCATTTAATATGTCTCTGCACCAACCATTGTTTATTATCAAGCTTCTATACGTGTCCTTCGATATTTGAAACAAACTCCTGGGAAAGGCATTCTTCTTACTGTAGATAATGGAATCAACTCAAGGGATACAATGATTCGGATTGGCAAGATGTGCTGATACGAGATGATCTGTTACCAAATACATCATTTATGTGGATAATTCTTCCACGTCTTGGTCTTCTAAAAAGCAATCTCTTGAGATCTTATGTAAACCATCCTATCCTACGAAAATAGAATGGTAAGGAACTCAATGTAATTAGGCACGAAGGTAAAGACATGAAAGACTTAAATATATTGTTGGAAAATCCAAAGCTTAATATCGGGAGATCTTATATAAAAATGGAAACTGAGCAAAACGAAATAACATTCTCTTTTACCCAAAATCTTCAAACAGATCTCATAAAAATAGGGATGGAGCCAAAATCCATATAAAAAAATAACACCATTTTTAATCCAAAATTTTAAAACATTGGGTTTGTGGATTTTTTTCTTATATGTTTCTCAACAATCTCATCTCTACGAAACTTAGACTCATACTTAAATACTTAATAAACCTACTTATGCATCAAGATTTAAATATCTAAAGATTTAAATATCTAAAAAATCTAATTATAAATCAAGATTCCCACATAATTAGGATTAGAGAAATTACCAATAAATCAAATTATATTTTCAATGTTCTTTGGTTTCATGTCGTACATTATTACATACGATAAAATCATGTATCAAAATAAATAAATAAATATATATATATATATATATATATATATATATATATATATATATATTTCAGTGTATGGTTCACATCACTGAATTTATCCACACCAATCTTTAAAATAATAGTTCTCGATATTTTTTCTAAACTATCTAAAGTGTTATCTTAAGTTTTAAGATGCAAATAATTAGCTAGAAAATTTTGGAAAAATATATTAAAAGGATAAATATTTTGTAATAGAGATATTTGGTAGGAGTCCAAATATGAGAAAAGTTCCACACTCAATTAAAATAAGAAACTTAATGTATATTCATATCTTATTATATTAGAATTTTAAATTAAAAATAATATGAATTTCTTATATAAGTATACTCGTATCACGTTATTTAAATATAAAAAAGTTGTTTATAAGATTTTGCAATAAAATGTAGCATCTATAACTTATACCATTACATTGAAGAATACATTTCTTTAACAACATAGAATCTCATATTTTTATTTAATAATTTAATCTTCCAATAAAAGAAGATATACTTTTTTTTATTGTCCTCGATATAATTATTTAATTTCTCCATCAAATACAATTGTCTAATTTTTCCACTTAAAATAATATAAATATACATTTTTTTCACTTTTTAAATCATTTTTAAATTACATTTTTTAATTGTATATTTTAAATTAAAAAACACAATGCACATACACCAGAACACATATGTTTCCCCTAGTGATATATAATAAAATTATATTATAAAATTTGCCAACATAAAAATAAAGAAAAATAAAAATCAAATTAAAACATAATAAATTAAGAAACGGAAAGACTCTCATCTAAATTATTAAAAATAATAAGTACTTATATTCTAAATAAATCAAACTTTAAGAATTTAAAATATTTGATTATATATAATTAATTTTTTTTATTACAACCTAACTCCAACACTATATACAATAAATAATATATTAATTATCTTAATTTTTTATATAATAAACAAAAAACACATAATATATATCGCATAGTGAAAAAATATATACGCAGTTACAATAATCTTTGTATTTGAGCTAGTTTCTAATAAAAAGATATAAAATATCCTTTTGATAATTTTTACTAAAATAAAATCAATTTCCTGATATTTATTCTAAAATATTTTTACGAGTAAGTTCACGCAAAATGTAAAATTAGATTCAGATCTCTTGTAAAAAAAAAAAAAGTTAAGATTTAGCAACTTAAATGAAAATAAATATGATTGAGAAAAAAAAAACTTATTAAAGATCGGTTTTTTAAAAAAAATTAGTTATCAATAACTGAATACGTACTTCAAATACATAACATGGTTAAAAAGTCAAATATTTTAGAGTAAATAGAATATATACTATATTGCAAAGAGTATACATTCGATTATATAATTTGATTGCTGTGAGATTATTTTAGTCCTTATTTTATAATTTGTTCCACTCAACTAGAATATTTACAAAAAAATAGAGATGTAAAATGTATTTACACTATCTTAAAATCATATATTTTAAGTTTACCTATTTTTACTATAATATCTTAAAAGACATAATAATAATAATAATAATAATAATAATAATAATAATAATAATAATAATAATAATAATAATAATAATAATAATAGTAACAATATAAAAGATATATTTGTATTTTAGTACAACACAAATATTTTCTGTTAAAATATTATAAGTATTTTGTAGGTATTCTCAATGTAAAATTCTTATAATATCATTATATTAGAAATCATTATTTGAGTTGAGCTCGTTTTTTCATTGAATAGAAATTTCAAATATTAGAGACTAACATGTTAAAAGTGACCGCTGAAAAAGTACAAATTTTCAAAAATATGACAAAATGAATATAAGTAATTTAAGTTAACAAATTAGTTTTAAATTATAAAAATAGATCATAGTAAATTGATAAAGCTTGTGATTGACGAATTAAGTTTGTGACTTTTAGATTGAATTGCATGAATTTTTTTATACTATCGTATTAAAACAAAGTATTTATTTATTTCGTTAGAAAATTTAATTAACCACTTCAGATAATAATAAACCAGAGTAATAAGTCATGTAACTTAATTTAATAAAATTAAAATGGGTAAAATGAATTGATCTGTTGGATTTATAATATTCCTTATTTCTAAAGTAATTATTATAAAAATTAATAAATTTTTATTAAAAAAAAAATCCCCCATAAACTAAAATAGGTATTTTAAAATGTTCACGTGAAGGTACATATATAAGGGGGTGAGCTGGTGTGGGTTAGGGGCAGAGAGAGAATCAGTAACAGGTTCAATCGTCTAGGAAGTTTCCGGTGTATCGTCGCTGAATTACGTCTCTGAAAATGAACGACGCAGATGTCTCTAGGCAAATCCAGCAGATGGTGCGGTTCATCCGCCAGGAAGCAGAGGAAAAAGCCAACGAGATCTCTGTCTCCGCCGAAGAGGTATCTCTTCATTGTACGGTTTTATCCTCTTTCGATTTCCAACTCATGCTCTCAAAACCGATCCTGCAGGAATTCAATATCGAGAAGCTTCAGTTGGTTGAAGCTGAAAAGAAGAAGATCAGGCAAGAGTATGAACGCAAAGAGCGCCAAGTGGAAATTCGCAAGAAGATGTATCTTCTACATACCGTTCTATCCTCTTTTTATGTTTTTCTGTTCTGTGAGTTTGAAATTCATTAGGATCGTTCGTCAGTTGATTGACATTGCTTGAAATTAAATTCTGGAGACTAAGTCCTACTCGTATAGATCTCGATCCTTGCTTGTGATAATACTGCAATGTCTATTACTGGTACCTTAGAAGCTTTATAGAACCAGATTCAGTGCAATCAGTGCAGTTATTTTTTTCTTGTAATCGCTCATTCAGTGCATTTACAATTGAACTACTGCGATTGAGTGTTTTAAGTACTATATGATCTGACAGATCTTTATGGAACAGTTCCGAATTGCGGAATTCGCTAATGCATGCAATTTAGATCACTTATGAAATATCCTACTGGATCCTTGTGGTCTTGTCCTGCTATTCAATAAAACCAATAATTAATGTTAGTTCCATTTTTAATTTTTGCATTTGGAAAATATGGCTATAGGTTTAGTTTAGTCTCTTTTATTTATTTACTTTGTTTGGGTTTGAGTAGTTGATGTTCAATTTCCTTCAAGCTATTAACATCTGCGGAAAATTACTTGAACTCAAGTATATGTCAAAGTATGATGAATGAGATTGAGGGTTTAGTTCAGAGAGACGTATTTTGAAACACACAGCTGGGTGTTGTTCTTCAAAGTGGCAAAAACAGTGCAACTTGAGATAGTTTATCACAATTGTTTGTTTGTTGCAGTGAGTACTCGATGCAGCTGAATGCTTCTCGAATTAAAGTTCTTCAAGCTCAAGATGACGTGATCAGTTCCATGAAAGAAGCTGCATCCAAGGAACTTTTGCGAGTGAGTCATCATCATGATTTGACTTTGACTCATCATGATCATGTGTACAGACACCTTCTTAAAGATCTCATTGTTCAGGTCAGTTAAATTTTTAATATGATACACCTACTTTGGTTTGGTAGTTTTATTTTGCTGTTTTGCCAAGTATTGATATCAGATTGTTGTTTCCATTTTGCTGTTGTTAATGTTATTTATTTATTGTGCCCCCTCTTTTGTATTATTTGTGATGATGGCACAACATTGAATCTATAACTACTATCTTCATTGCTAATTTCTATTACCTGGAGACGCCATTGTGTTAACATCATTGATTGTTTTGTGATAGGAACTTAGGCATTACAAGATGCTTGGTTGAATATTTAGGTGTTTGGTTCTCTTCTCTTAATAACTAGTTTTTTAGGGTGGGTTCCCCAATTGCTTGGATACTTATCAGTTAGTATCAGAACTGGTTGTTGGTGTCTTAGAAAGGGCTATCTATGAATATGAAGGGTTCTGCTTAACAAGGAAGTTGAGTGAAGTGTAAGCAAATGACAAGTCATAGAATGAAAGCTATCGAGACGTTTTCTCTTAGGAGTGGCACTATGATAAAAACTTGGGTATTATGGAATGCCTAAGTCCCACATTGAGTAGTATGGGATGTTTAGTGGAGTTTGTAAGTGATTGGTTCTCTCCTCTTAATAGGTACTTTTTTAGGATGGGTTTCCAAGTGCTGGTTATATTTGAATCGTTATTATTTGTTGATTCCTGACATAGAACCAACTTGCTGTACTAGTTGTGTTCAATGACATGGGTTCAATTCCTGTCCTAACCTCTCTGGTCAACTTGACCTCTTAAAACCTTTGTAATGATATATTATGCAATACTGCTGTTGATGGATCACCTTCTTGCATAAGGATATGGCCTTGGAAATATAATGTAATGTTTGGGTACATTTTGAATCATAACTATTTCCTGATTCCTGACTTGGGAACCAACCTTGGTCTCCGTGGTGTGTTCAATGGCATGGGTTCAATTCCTGCCCAACATAACCTTTTTAAACCTTTGTAATGATATATTCTGCTAGAGTGCTGTTTATAGATCGCCTTCTATGTTTAAGTATGTGGACTTGAAATATAATGCAAGAGCTGTGTGTGTTGCAGTGTTTGCTAAGACTGAAAGAACCTTCTGTCTTATTAAGATGTCGGAAAGAGGACCTGCACTTGGTAGAGCACGTGCTGGATTCTGCTGCACAGGAGTATGCTGACAAAGCAAATGTTGATCCCACAGAGATCATTGTTGACAACCAAGTCTATCTTCCTCCTGGACCCAGTCATCACAATGCTCATGATATCTACTGGTAAAGTTGCGTTACCATTAAATCTTAACTAACTGTTCAGCCTGGCCAATCAAGGATTTACTTTCTTACTGTATGTTTTACTTTTTCTCTTGGTTGATTATAATTTAACATTATCTTATGAGAAAAGTATCAATTTCACACCTGCAACAATTGAAGTATCAATTTCATACCCACAACAATTGAGGATGCTTCCTAAAATCGTATTAGCTGTTAGCTGCTTAGATATTTAATTTCAGTTGTAGCACACCTGATTATTTTTATTTTTTTTATATTCAGTTCTGGTGGGGTGGTGCTAGCTTCTCGTGATGGAAAGATTGTGTGTGAAAATACTCTTGATGCACGACTTGATGTAGTGTTTCGTAAAAAGCTCCCTGAGGTAAATTTTTTGTGCATAGTAATTCATATTCTGGTATTTGTATCGTCGTTGTTAGATATTTGCTGCTGAATTGCTTATGCAATTTACTTCCATATAATTTTCAAAAAGAAAAGTGGGTTATTTTTAAGATATTTGACGTTGAAATAAAAGAAAAACTTCAGGCAAAGCATTTGCTCTGATGGCACCTAGGACAAGTAATGGAATGTATGTATGAAAAGCAGCAGGGGCTTGGTTCAGAATTTCTCGGGCTTTAGTCATCATTTATGTTTGAGGCCTGCTTTAATTTAACCTAACAATTCTCAGATTATTCTTCAAAATTTCTAAGCTGCATAACTGTTTATAAAAATTTATAATAAAGTAATTGTATCATTTTGAATAGATAACTTAATTCATTTAACATAACCTATGACATCATTGATCTATAATAGGATGCAAGCAATGTTTAGATTTGACAAACTTCATTCAATAGTGGCAAACAATTATAGTATTATCAGTAATATTTTATAAGTAATTATGTATTTGTAAAAAAAAAATCTAATCTTTTTATATTACTTAATACTTCTAGTGAGACATTAATTTCTTTTTACTGATATTTCTTTCAATATTTTCAATTCTAAAATAAGTCAAGGCTATCAATATCTACTACGAAATTTAGTAAACCTCTTCAAGACTTCCAAGACCTGTATAGACTCACTTGACCTTTTCGATATTCACTTATCTTTGAGTGGATATGAAACGAAAGACTGACATGAGCTTAAGGAAGATAGTAACAATTTAATATTAAGATATAGGAAGTTAGAAGGACAAAGGACACCAAAAGTAAGACGGAAAGCCTACAGAGAATGGAGATAAGTAGATAATTGGATACTTAGAAAATTTCGTGATAAGTAGTTTTAAAAAAATTAATATATATTTATTGGGTAAGATATTAGATTAGAATATATGGATAGACACACGCACAATATTAGATATAACCTTAGACATAAAATTAAGAATTGATAGTAATTATTAAGTTAAGGGGAAGCCATTAAGATTTGCTATTGAGCTAGGAAAAAGACAAAGTTCTTTGAACGAAAGTCTGTGAACTTGGAGCTATTGCACTCACTGAAATAACTTGTATGTAGCATTGCGTTTCACATCCCAATTTACGTATTTTCTTGGGTAGTGCTATTCACTTCGTTCCACAATATTTTGATTTAGTACCAAATTCAGTAAGTCCTTTCTTTCCCTGTCTATTTCTGTGCCTTTTAAATTTATAGACTGGTTCAGGAGATCCTTTTCACTATTTGTTGCTCACATTTCCTTTCTCCTCCCAAACAAATATATACCGTAAACCCATTAATCCAATCCATTATTGGCCAACTTTCTCTCTGTTATACTTACTTTGGATATTCTTTACGATGATAAATTGTTAGTCATTAGATAAGTTGAAGTTATGACAGCTAGCATTCTTCTTTATTTTCTTTCTTCTTCGGAAAGGGGGAAGGGGTGTAGTTATTTTGAGACGATGAACTGGTAAATCATGTCAAACGATTAGATTCTTATGAAGTTTCTTTCTCCTTGTTGCAGATCCGAAAGCAGCTCTTTGGACAAGTTGTTGCTTGAGGTTTTCGATTGTATTATTTCGTTACCCCTAGATTGTTTATATCCCGAAGCTTGAGCTTGTCTTGGACATGAATAGCTTTCGGGCGTTGAATTATAATTATTGGCTTTTGAATAACACCATTTCTCCTTATTTCAGTTTCTCCCATAGGTTATGATGGGGGCATGTGGTGTTCTAAAATTTCGCTAGTGATGATTGTTATCACTGTGACTATAAATGTTTGCTCTGGCCAATTTCTGCTTTGAGCTTAATGGTAATCATGTAGCAGATACCAGCATGCATACATACATATACATAAATATACATACATACATATACATACATATATATACATACATATATATACATACATATATATACATATACATATATATACATATATATATATATATATATATATATATATATATATATATAAATATATACACATATATTGAACCCTAGTACATTACTGTCGACATTGTGACAGAAACATACCTGTTTCCTTGTCTTATCTAGTAATTTAAGACAAACCAGAGTGGAGATAGTGAAATTTCTGGTCCATGTGATGGGGGATGGGAATTGGACCGCATTCAACGAGTAATTTAATTCCTATTTGCCATGGATCAGGTCTGAATGTATAACACTTCTGATATAGACCATTAAAAATAAATTGACATAACTTGATAATTACAGTCAAATACTTTATTCAAATAGTTACAGAAAATAATCTTTAGTTAAATACATTTTTCATAAATAAGTACAAGTTATACATTAATTTTATGGAAATATAAGAAATAAAGATATAAACCTGAGGAGTAAAATTTTTAAGTGATATAAATTTATGTATAGGAATAAATTTGATTTTGTTGGGTTGGTTTTCAAAATCAAATCTGAAAAATCCAATAAAAGAACTTGAATTTTTTTTTTTTTTTTTTTGTTTTTTTAGCTTTCTATTTATTCAGTTTTCAAAGTTTTGGATTGATTTATTTGTATTTGTGTGCATTGGATTGAATTAATTTGTGAACGTCCCTATTTGACATTAAATAAAATAAAAAATGGATAAATGAATCTTCTAAATTTTATTATATATACTGATTTACATGAAGAATTTAACTCTTCAACGAGTTTTCTACCATTAAAGGAAAATATAAATTTTGTTTTAATAAATCTTAAGTACTAATGGTGATTGATGAGGTATATCATTGAATATTTTAGTCTCTTTTTTCTTTAGTTGTTCAAATTTTTTTCTAAAATCTAGATATTTGTGAAGTCTCAAAAAATCGACTGTTGTCGAGGAAAAGTGGTGAGAGCATAGGGAATACCAAAAATGACTTCTTAAAAGTACTACTTTCCAAAAACTTATTTATTGCACACTTGAGTAACTGGTTGCGTCATATCTCAACTTGCAAACGCTAAACTTTTTAAATTTGAGTTTTACACCAAGTGGTATCTGAATATTGAAACTTAAGGAAAATTTTGTTGAAGAAGGTGGACAGTTTTTTTTAAATATTCTACTTTTATAAAGACGAAATAACCTATAAAATTAAAACCTAACAACTTGACTATATTTTAATATTAATCATAATGAAAAATTTTAAAGATAATTACTATATCATTATTCATAATCCTAAAAGTATGACTAAAAATAACCCTTTTGTCACAGGGACTCAAACTCTTGCCTTCAAATACATTAGGATTTAAATAGTTGAGTTGATTATCTCATCAGCTCATTGATTTGAATTTTAAAATAAAATTAAAATAGTTGTTAACTATACAAAAAGATAAAAACCCAAACAAATAATTTACATAATAACATCATAATTCACCAAATTCGAGTTCAGAAAAAACTTCATTTAACATCATAAAAAATGAACAAACTAAATCGTCTACCTATTTAAAAAAAATTATATAAATTTTTCAAATTAAAAGGTTTTTGTACCTATTATGTCGGAAATACTCATATAACAATTATAAATTAGTTAGTATTAACTAAATTAATTATAAATCTTATTAAAAGTTACAAATTCATAGAGTTACTAATATAAATATTAAAGTATCATTACTAATTTTAAGACATTATTATTTATTTTTAGACCAACTTAAATATTAAAGTATCGTTTGTATGCATCTCTATTTCCTAGTCATTCCTTAATAAAATCCATAGTTCAAAAAGTTTTATTTCATTGAGTATTTCACTAGAGACAATCAAATGAGAATAGGAATAAAATGTATTTATTTTCTTAATGGATAATAGTAATGAATTATTATATTAATAAATTGAATACATAACAATTTATTTAAGATATGTTCAGACAATATTTTATAAGAAATTCTTTCGTATAATGTTTTAATTTCTTATAAGTAAACTTTAATTTATATTTTTTTAAAATCTTCTAAAAGTTTAGCATAAAAGAAGTGCTTGATATATTTAAAGTCCTTAAACTTTTTATTTTACAATTGTAAATCATCTCAGCAGTTACGTAAATATGAACTCACGCACGTCAACATAATAGTAGTTTAAGAAAAAGGTAGCCACCAAAAAGGGCCAACGATAAGATATGAAATATATCAGGGTTGACTGATTTGGTGCAAAAAACGTTGTCGTTTGATTGAGGAGGAAATTCCCAATGGGCACGTCTTGGACGCAACGTCGTCTACGGCACCTCCTCGTTGGTGGTTAAGTCACTGTCCTTTCACTCCCTCGACGGGTCCGCCAATCTCACCAACCCAAATAAAGCCCACCAAAAAGCCCTCATTACTCCTCTTGCTAAACAAAACACCATCTATTTACTAATTAGATAATAATAATAATAATAATAATGATACTAATAATAATAATTAACAACTAACAACAGCAACACCACTAGATTTATAACTACCAAGACACTTTCTCAGACATAGTTGCATACTCCAAACTCCCTCGTACTTTCCACACCAAAATCACACTCTCACCAACCCTTGCTTTCGAATGGAGTCAGCAGCTCTGTCGCGCATAGGCCTGGCGGGCCTGGCCGTGATGGGCCAGAACCTAGCCCTAAACATCGCCGAGAAGGGCTTCCCCATCTCCGTCTACAACCGTACGGCCGTCAAAGTCGACCAGACCGTAGATCGGGCCCGCAATGAGGGCTCCCTCCCGCTCACGGGCCAATACAATCCTCGTGACTTTGTCCTCTCCCTCCAGCGCCCCAGATCCGTCATCATCCTCGTCAAGGCCGGCGCCCCCGTCGACCAAACCATCACCGCACTCTCCGAATACCTCGAGCCCGGTGACTGCATCATTGACGGCGGCAACGAGTGGTACGAGAACACCGAACGCCGCATCAGCCAAGTCGCCGAAAAAGGCCTCCTCTACCTTGGCATGGGCGTCTCCGGCGGGGAAGAGGGCGCTCGCAACGGCCCCTCCCTCATGCCCGGCGGTTCCAAAACCGCCTACGAGAACATCCACGACATCCTCCACAAAGTCGCCGCGCAGGTCGAGGACGGCCCCTGCGTCACGTACATCGGCGAGGGAGGTTCTGGGAACTTCGTGAAGATGGTGCACAACGGAATCGAATACGGAGACATGCAACTCATCTCGGAGGCTTACGACGTGTTGAAGCACGTCGGGGGCCTGTCGAATTCCGAGCTTGCGGATATCTTCGATGAGTGGAACAGAGGGGAGCTTGAGAGTTTCTTGATTGAAATCACTGCGGATATTTTTAAGGTAAAGGATGAGGATGGTGAAGGGTTTTTGGTGGATAAGATTTTGGACAAGACAGGGATGAAGGGGACGGGGAAATGGACGGTGCAGCAGGCGGCGGAGCTGTCGATAGCAGCCCCGACGATTGCGGCGTCGTTGGATTGCAGGTATTTGAGCGGGTTAAAGGAGGAAAGGGAGAGTGCTGCGACGGTGTTGAAGGAGGCGGGGTTGAGTGATGAATTGGGGAGAATTGGTGCGAATGGGGTGGATAAGAAGAGGTTGATTGATGATGTAAGGCAGGCTTTGTATGCTTCGAAGATTTGTAGCTATGCTCAGGGGATGAATTTGTTGAGGGCCAAGAGTAATGAGAAAGGGTGGAACTTGAATTTGGGGGAATTGGCTAGGATTTGGAAGGGAGGATGCATCATAAGGGCAGTGTTCTTGGACAGGATCAAGAAGGCTTATCAGAGGAACCCTAATCTGGCTAGTTTGATAGTGGACCCGGAGTTTGCAAGGGAAATGGTGCAGAGGCAGGCTGCATGGAGGCGGGTTGTGGGGTTGGCGGTTTCAGCTGGGATTAGTACTCCGGGAATGTGTGCTAGTCTTGCTTACTTTGATACTTACCGGAGGGCCAGGCTGCCGGCGAACCTTGTTCAGGCTCAGAGGGACTTGTTTGGGGCGCATAGCTATGAGAGGGTTGATCGCCCTGGGGCTTTCCATACCGAGTGGACAAGGCTTGCACGTCAAAGTGGGACTGGAGTTGGTGCTTTCAATTGATCATGAGTTTTGGTTGTTTGGCTGTTGGTCCTACGGTGCAGCGTTTGAGTTGTAATTGTTTGTTTCTTTGAGGATCTTTGGTAGGCAGAACAATCATTGTTTTCTTGCTAGAACTGCTTTGGCTCTTTAATAAAACGAAGGCATGTCATTTGGCTTCCACTGGCTTTTGCTTCAGTAGAGTACTAGTTGTTGATGTTCTTGTCAAGTGTATATTTGCTTGAAATTAGAGTTATAATTGCATTTTGGATTTGATTCCTCTAAAGTGAAGAAGGTTAAAGTAATTAATCTAGTAAAATGTTCATGATTTACTTTATGCATGTGCATGTGATGCTGCTTGTTTGATTCTCAAAAGTAACACTGTAGAAGAAGAGATTGATTCTTGCATTTTGTATTTTATGTGAAGCGTATTCAAGAGTTTCTTAACAAAATATGAAGAGAATTGTGTTGACTCCTGGAAAGCAAGAAGTCTTTTAGAGTGTTGAAGTATTAAGAAATTTAATGGCTGATATCTCCATGCATTCATAATTTCTTGTGCAAGTGATATATTCTGTTTTTTCTGTAACCAGGGGTATCTAGACTTCTATTACGCTCCTACAATCTCTCACATGAATGGTACATTTTGGAACAAAAGTACTCTTTGTTGCGATTTCACATTTAAGACGAATATCGGATCCAAACCTTGGTTAAGGTACCTAATCACCAAACCATTTATGCATGTGATATTGATGGTTGGTTGAAATTGCGACTTTAGTCTATAGAAAGAGATGCTCGGGGTATAGGAGCCTGATTCTTGTAATTTGTTTGAACAAATTCATGAATTTCTTGACAAAATATGATGAGAATTGTGTTGAAGGTTTATCTATGAAGCCAATGTGTTAGGAACGACAAATAAAGCTTCAATGTATCATGGTTTCCTGTGCCTTTCGTTTTAGGTGATTTTGGTGTATGTGCTGATGGATTTTCTCTTTTTCTCGCTTTGTAACTTTACATGTTTGTGCACCTGTAAGGTTTTATGCTTCTTGTCGGGCCTTGATGACCAAGTTTTTATTTTTACCTTTTGGTCTTTATATTGTTTACGTGCTTTATATTGTTTTTCTTTGGGCAACCTTGTGAAGGTAGGACTCGGTAATGCTTTTGTGATATGGTTTCTTTTGGAGTTTACACAACTTTCTTTGTTTGCTTCAGTTTATTATATTTAATGCTACACTTTACAGTTGTACGAGACTAATTAACAAATGCAAATTGCTTCATGCCATTGAGAAACCCCGGTCAGAAAAAAATTAACGGTACAAGAGAATTAAAAGACTATTTCTTGATGTATCTGTAAAAGTATTCCTTCATTTGTAGTCAGAATCATACTTCGTTCATTTCACAGAATGAACGAACCTTGATTGTTATACATTCACTGACAAAAGAGTATTAGCTAACTGACAAGGGTAATTGGGGAAAAGATTACAAGGGGAAGATGCAGTGAACTAAAGAACGCCGCTCTCAAGAACTGGCTGAGTTCTTGTCACTGCTGCTGAGGGCATTTTGCTATTGCCAACCCATCTACTTTCAAGAACCTGATCTTCATTGGCTTGTTTTTCCATGGCTTGAATCCTCTTGGCCTTGAGAAGTCTCATAGAAGAAAATCCCGCATAGCCAACGATAATAAAACCAAAAAATCCAACCACAAAGCCAATCACCCACAGATACCATCTGCCCCTCTTCTTCTCCAATGGAAGCACAACCGAAAAGTGACCCTGGTCTCTTGAGTAACACACTCCAGGGGAACTCATCTCAGTAAGTTGAAATGTACCATTGGCATTGAAAGCTACACATCTCACCCTTGGGTTTATGTGACCCCTACTCATATATGTAAAGTTAGGAAATTGAATATAGATAGGTTGTCCCATTGTGTTGAGAGTGAGGTTTCTTTCCCTTATGTCCGTTACATTTGAGGCATCGAAAACCAGGAAGCCAACAACAGAAGAGATGAGTGAGTAACCTGGCAAATTGTAGTAGAGAGTTGACCAGTTGCCCAAGTTTTGGTACACAATAGCCAACCTCTTGACATGGGGAATGGACACAGTTCTTGGTGGGATCCGAAAGTAGCTAAAGTTGGCACCTTTGTTCCAGAGCCTTCTGCTTCTAAGACGTACCACTGAAATATCCATACCAGACAGGTTCCTTGGAAGAAGAGCATCATACAGAGCACCGGTTTGAGGCCTGTGCTTGAGCAGTGACCTGAAAGCAAAATCTTGAACAAAGGAATTCAATGATTCACTTGCAGGAGTGTTGTCCAAGCTGTGCACCAAGGAGCAGCAACACAACGTGAAAAGCAGCACCCAGATGAAATCCCAGTTCATATTGTATCCCATCAACACTTCAACCAAAGAAAGAACAATGAAGACAAGTTTGGAGGAATGGAAATGTGGCGATCTGTGTTAGGTCTTGTCGATTTCATTTGTTTAATATAGAGATTGTTGTGTATGTAAATATAGGAAGCACCGAGTCCAATGATGGTTACTTTCCAGAAAGAAGAAGCATGCTCAGGTTTGGGTCCCAACTACTGACTCCAGAGGGAAGAAAGGCTCAAAAAGTCGCACTTGACTAGGGGCATTCTGATTCCATCTTATGACTTAAGGGGCTAATTGGGCTTGTCCTCTAAGAGAATCTTTCTTGCTACAATGCCAGAAACCATGCGTTGATTGCTCAATTTCTCCCCCTCAATGGGAGGCATATCTAGAAAATTGAAATCATCAATAATACCACTAGGAAACCAAAATACCCAATTCAGGCCCGTCATGCCATAGAGGGGGTATTGCATTTTGCACCCCCCATATATTTATGCTGCACCCTAATAAAAATTTAATTTTAAATTTTAACCTTCAAAAATATATATTTGGGATTGTGTATTATAGGATACAAAATATATATTGCGGAAAATACAGTTGTGCGTTATCGAATACAAATTGTGAGTTTTTTAATTTTTTTTAAGCATGTAATACAAAATCGATATTTTCTAATACAAAATAGATTTTTTAATATAGAATTTAACTTTTTAATACAAATAATAACAATATTTTCATAAATTAATAATGACAACATTACTATAAATTAAGGACAATATTCGCATAAATTAAAATTCATATGCAATACAGTTTTTAAGTTAAGAACGAAAAATATGTAAGAAAAGTATTTAAGTAGTATGTTCCAATACACACAATTGAATTAAGCGTACTTTTGCTTCTTATTTTTCTTACAAAATCCTATACACACAATTTGAGTAACCATAGAGTATATAAACTTTGTGAAGAGTTTACCCTTTGATCTCAGGTTTAAATTTGCGTATTTAGCTGTCTTAAATATTCGCAAGAAATTTTTTTTATTGTCTATAATGATCTTATTGATTTCAAACACTGTCTCAAGTAATTGTGATCTATAAAAAATATTGTTCATATCAAAAGTGTTATTCATGATAAAGGTGTGTATATGTTGAATACGAATCAATTAAACTAAACCGATTCAATTAATGGCGTTTCTTTTCAGCTTATTTAGCTACCAAGTTAATGGATAGGTCGTAGGCCTAATAATAAAAAAAATTAAAAAACTATAACAAAATTAAAATAAATTATTGAGAAACCTGAATATTATAAAAACTGAAAAATATAATAAAATATGTATAAATGAATGAAATGGTAAAATCAAATGAAGCATAAAAATTATAATATTTTTAACATTTTCACATCATAAATAATAAATCTTCAAATACTAAAAAGAGGTCAAAATATACTGACCCTGTATTGAGTAATAGTCATTCAAATGTAACACTTGATTCAGGTAGTTATCACCTGTCAACAAATGCTGGTATAAAAGTATATTATTTGAATGAATTGAAATAAAAAAAAAAAAAAAAGGCTTTGAAAAAGTGAAAACAAACAATTACATACAAAAAGTTTGCATTGCTTATCAATTGAAGCTAACTACTTAAGCTGATTATTTTTTTTTCTTAATATGTAATTAGTAGTATAATTTGAGTTTTTGTGGTATAAGAACAATAAACGTGTGCTTCTTGGTGGTATGGTCTAATTCAATTCACTAATATTAACTATTATTGGGGATGTATATTGGATAGCATGTGGATGCATAAATACATTTTCAATTTATGTTATTCTTTCATGGAAGATTTCAACTGATTGTGGTGTGTGACCGCTTTATCTTTCCAGAGGAATTTGCATGAATCGAATTCAGAAAAGAAGAAAATTGAAGAATAAAATAATATTTTTGGATTAAATTTCAATAAAAAGAAAAAGAGGTTGTAAAAAGTAAGAGGAGGGATTTCTGTCAAAATTCAGACACAGAAGATCCATAAATATTGGGCCTATACAGAATTTAGACAAATCCATTTAGTTCAGGCAGTTACTTCCTACACTATACAAATTCTAATCTATACTGTATAGTTTTTTAAAATACCAAAAGTATCTTTGATATGTACATTACTAATTTTTAGTTTTTCATGGTTTCATTACTTTCTTATTATTAAATAACATTTTTTTATTTTTAAAAATATTATCAAATTATTTATTTCTATAAATCTAGAATATAAAAACTAAAAAATATAAAATAATAATGTAAGAATTAAAAGATGTTAAAATAGTAATATTTATTAATAATCAATACATAAAAATTGCATATCTATACAGACTAAATAAATATTCAAATAATTATTTAATTATAATTTAATATTCATTTAACTAAAATAATCAGATAAAGTAGTAAATATTTTATTAATATAATTTTTTTATATTTTAATTTTAAAATATAAATATTAAAAATATTTTTAGTATTTTAAAAACTTATACAGTGCAGCTTACAACTTTGAATAGTGCAGGAAGTAACTGGCTCTAGTTCACTCCTTAATCTATCAAGCTCTGAAGCCCATTTTGATAACTTCTTGCAATGATGCAAAAACTTTATTCTGCATTATATGGGTGTTCTTAAATTTAAGAAAAATCTATAAATAAAATATAGTTAGAATAATGGATGTTTTTATCATTAATAACAAATTATTTATTTAATTAGAAAATTAATCCATTGCTAAGTTGAGTGTCAATTCCTTACCATTTCCTTTTTCTGCCCCTTTTAACCACAGGAAAAGAAATGTTAAAAGTCCAAAATTATAAGTTTAGGTTTTTTCATATTTGAGTTCAAATTAAGAAGGATATTTTTTAAATAGTTAAATAAAAAAATATAACCTTAATTTGTCACTATTTAGTTTATCTCTCAATTTATTTACAATGTGAATCATGTCATCATCACGGGTTAGTAGTACTAGAAGTGTTTAAAACTAAAATAATTTAAAAATGGAAAATTAATTCGAAAAATTGAACATAATCAAATTTAATTTTTCATTTATTTTTAAATGTAGTTTTTATTTAACGGGTATGTTTTTGAAAAAATTAAACAAAATTAATCTAAATAGCTTGTATAAAATATATATTTTTTAATTAATTAGTAATCGGTAAACACATATAGGTGTAACATTTTAGGAGTTATTTTACTGTATTGCATTTGTAATATATTTATGTCATGTTTACAAAACATTATAACAAATTTATATTATCATTTTTAATTGTGAAATTATCTAATTTATTTATGAATACAATAAAAACTTAAAAATACGATTATGATAATTACTACACGAAAATTAGTTTAACAAGCTTTTTTTATTATAAATTATTTTAACAATTTTATATAAAAAAACTATAGAATTAGATCAAACCAAATTACAAATATTGATTCGATTTAAATTTTATATTAAATCAAAAATCAAATTCAACTAAGCTACTTGTAATTTTAATATTTAATTCAAAAAACGACTTTTTAATAGGAAAAAACAAATCCTCAAACTGCAAACATTTATAATCAGCCATTGTACGGTTTTTTACTTGTCAAATTTTCGGCTACGTTGTGCAAGAGGATTTTGACGCTCCTACTGTATCAGTTTACAAAATGAAAATTACAAACGCTCGTTGTAGTAAAACAAATGTCACTAAATAAAATACGTCGTCTAATTTTAATTTATCATTTTACCTGGTTAGAATTCTTTCAAACGCCACGTGGCTTTACTTTAGTTGGTTAAAAGTTATTGTAACCGAATAAAATTATCAGAATAGTAAAACTTAGCTTCTTACTTTTTAGATGATCCTGTTTTTTTTTTTTTTTTAACCAAAGTGGTTAATAAGCTCTTGTAATAAAATTCTAGAAAGTGTTGTGCTGAGATTTTGTCTAGAGTTATAAAAAAGGTTTGGTTGTATAAAAGTTTCACAAGTAGTGTAGACTTGGAAGCCTTAAAAATTTTACAAGTAGTGTAGACTTGAAAGCCTTAAAAATTTTATATTGTATTGCGATTTTTTTTTCTTAATAAATTATTGTAAAATTTAAAATGCTAACTTAATCACAATAATTAATTAATTGATAATAAAATACAATCCTTGGTATTTCTTTTTTTTTTCTTATCTCATAAATGCAATTCATATTGTATAATTTGAAAACTTAAATAATATGAAATATAACTCTGCTAAACCTCTTTTATAAACTTATAGAGAGATTAATTTACATATCTCATCCCTCATTATAAGTAATCCAATATCTCATTATACATAACTTTAATCCCAAAATAACAATGCATCTCAAGTTATGAATAAGATAATTTTTAAATAGTTTGTACATCAATCACCCAAAAGACATAGACAACTATTTACACTCCGACTTGTAATAAATATTGAATTGTAGGAGAAAATAAAAAGAAAGTAGATATTGAAATCTTGAAAATTATAATTAATCAAAATTAAATCATCAAGCAACCAATCACAATGATCAAATATAACTCATACACACAAATTATAATTTAAGAAGTCTTCAAACTTACATTCATTTGTAATTTAATAAGCCTTCAATCTTGCATTAATAAATTTACTAATAGAAAATATTTACATGATTTAATATATGAATTCACCCTACTTGCTAAAAGAAGGAAGACTAGACCATTTTTTCACTCTTATTTAAAATGATAATAACTTGAGTGTTAGGTATTTATATAAACACACATAATTAATATATCATGTCATAATAATAAGCAGGTGTGCCTCAGTTTATCAACTTGTTTTTATTGAAAATAGAAAAACTCATCACTTAAGATGTTTATCAACTTGTTTTTATTAAATACAGAAAAGCTCAATCACTTAAGATGTGAAACTATTATTTAAGTGAGTATCCATATTAGTTAAGCTAATTAATGTTGTTTGAGTAACTCTCCAAATAGATAATCTGTTGAACTTTTCTCTCTTAGTATTGCTTGAACAAACAAGTAATATCATTGATTCAAGTATTGATTGTTAAAATTACAACTACAAGCATCCATATACTTTTTAACGAATTAAAATAATTAAAATGTACGGCTTGTGCATATTAAAGGAAAAAAAAAAAAATCATTCATAAAAGAAAAATGAAAACTTAACTTGATTAAAATTAGGAGGATGTTGTTAATAAATAAAAAAACTCACTATTGTTAATAATTTTTTGTAAGTTATTTTTTTATGTTATTATATTTTGATAATTATCATTATACTTTAAAAAGGAATTTTAATGATAACAATAAACTGTATTTTCCAATTCTTAAATATTATTATTTTAATTTTTAAAAAGTACAAGTTTTGAAAAATAACATTACAGTGAATGCATTTAAAATAAAATTCAACGTTCCAAAAAGTTTCAATTTTTCAAATTTTGGTGGATTGATTTTTTTAATTTAAATTTGAAGTTTGAATGGAGCAATGTGACTGAACACATTATATCATATGGCGTTGTCCCATGAAGTGACCTCCTAGCTCAGTACCTATCTAGTCTCTGTACTTCCTCCACATTTCTCTTCCTTTCTCTTTCTAATAATATACTCACTTCCTTTCTCACCATACTTTCTACACCTGATCACGTGATCTCTGCTGTCTTATGTTTAACCTTTTTTTCTTTACTTTTATATACAAATCTAATCAATTTTAAAACTTGTAGGAGAGTGTTTATTTTAGGTTAAGATAATAAAGGTTAAGAATTTATATTTTAAAAGAATATCTTTCATTTTTAATCACTGACAAAATATGTATAAGTTGATAAGGTTATTGGATAACATTATCTTCACTATTAGATATCATTAACTGGTTTCCAAGTAAGGTTAACAATTTATATGGTTATTAGGTATAAATACTCCACAACAAATATTACTTTTAATCAAGTAAGGTGGTAACAGAGGTGATGATAAAAGAATGACGCAACTGTATTTAAAGATAAATTGAGATGGATTTGTATTGGAAGGGGTGACAGAAACAAGTTCCAAAAAAAAAGGTTAAAGAAGGAAATAGAGTGAGTAATTGAATTGAAGGTGGGTAGTAGAATAGGTGATGGATGGACAGGTGAGGAGGTAATGTGAAAAAGGTATGATGGGACAAATTGAAATGAAAGGGTAATGAAGAGGGAAATGGGAGTGAGATGCATGCAAGAGACACCCATATCTCTTCCACATTTGCTACACAGCTTTTTCTCCTTTGACAAGACCCTTTTCTGTAGCCACTCATCCTTGATGTGATGTTATTACACCACACTATGTCTGCTCTAACCTACTCTTCTCTTTCTACTACTACACATAATCCAATAGCAATACAAGTGTTCAAAAAACTCAAACATCAGGAGTTTAATGGTTTAATTTAGCATCTATGTGTACATTAATAAAGCAAAAAAACTTTATTTTCTAAATAATTATCAATTGTCAAACCATTTAATATATTATGTATTTGAATAATTCTCAAGTCTGAATGTATAATTTATCCTCCTTTATAAATTATGATTTTTTCAATTATTTTATTATTGAGGTATTTTTATAAAATATATATACAGTCAGCTGTCATAGTCATGTCAAGATATCATTCACTCAACATATTGAATGATGTAATGACAATAATTTTGAATTAGACATCATATTTGTATGATAAGAAGAGTTCATTTTGAGATTTAATATTTCTTCACTTAAACCGTCCAGTTACCAAAATTAAGAGAAAACATGATATATGTCATCAGCAAATTAGTAATTCTTAGTTGAAGTTGTTACTTTCATAAATAATTTATATTAATATTAATCACATATAAATTCTTAAGAATATTACAATAAGCATATTTGAATATTTTATCCCAAGCATCATACTGCAAAGATGTCACTCATCCTCCCTTCATATGAAAATATACTCTATACTCTTGTAAGAATCTTTCATTGTACCGAGATTTTCTTGATAGGAACGTGCAATTTTGCACTTAACTTATGAGAATGGGTAGATATTTGAAAAAAAATTATACAAACAAATCACTTTCTTTGAAGTCATCATTTTTACTTTAATGAAATTAATAAAAGAAAATTCACTGGGACCAAAAACAACTTTTATTGTAAGAAATAAATTAAAGATGTCATATGTATTGAGTATTCAATTTAATCAGTTGATATATTTTTTCTAATAGAAATTATCAGGAATATAATGACTTTAATTTAATTATGTTTATATTTATTTAATTTGTATAAAATAAAAATTTATTGTTTAAAAATACAAAAATTTGTGTATAAAAAATAAATAATTTAACAAATAATTTTATAGATTATTTGACTAATTTAAAAAAAATGTTTATATTAATTTATAAGAAGTAATTAGTGTGTGATAATATGGAAAAAAACTAGATTAATTTCATAAAAATATAGATTAATTGTTAATGTCTGATTTATTTAAATTGTTTTGAATAAAATAGAAAATAAAATGAGTTAATATTAATAAAATGGTTGTAATAATACAATCCATTTGGTTGGTTTCAAGATATTAAGTAAAATATTGTTATTAAATCTGTAAAGATTATGTGTTTCTTTAGTTAAATATGATAATAATGATTTGAATTGTTTTAAAAAGTAGTTATTTTTTCTAACTGTGGTTAATGAAATTTGTAAATACAACCAGTAGGATCCATAGATTAATTGAAAAACATAAATGTAAAGATAGATTTGGGTTACATTAGTGAAGAAACTGGGAGATATTGTGCATCTTTTTCTGTCTTCTTAGTTATTATCTTTGTAGGTTATGTTGGGTAGAAATATTTAGAATTGTATAGGTATATATTATCATTAGTATTGTTTTCGATTTTGTTATATTTACTTGGATTTAAGACCCCTCCCAATGTAGTGTGGCTATAACATATGCATGATAGTGCATTGTATACTGATGAAAAACGATCAGATATTCAATAAATTAGGTAATTTTTTTTGTTAAGATGGAAATGTGGTGTAAGTGTAATTAAGTACAATAATTTTAATTCATATTAATAAACATCCACCAAATTATATTATTATATTTACTTATTAACTCACATCACTTACTATTTTATTATAAACAAATCAATTATTCAAATATAATATTAAATATGAGTTAAATAAACAAAACACATTACTAACAAATTTTACACATTATTTTTTAGAAAAACTCATGATACCATTTAGTATACTAATTACTATTTATCTAATAAATAGTAATAAATTTTCATCAGTTTTTACACAACTTTTACTTTTAAATCACAAATTTTTATTTTATGTAAATTAATAAATTGAAAAAAAAAACTAAAACTAACTTCAGTGCAAAATATCAAATAAAACTTGTCACACTTATACACAATTTTTATATATTATTTTTATATTAATATCATAATAGTTCCTAATAACTTCATTTTTTTATTTTAATTATCATTGAAATTTTATTTGAAGGTGACAACTTCTAAAGAAAAATCCTAGTATTCAAGCACAACCTACATATTTTAATAATTCCTTTTGAAATATATTCTCATAAAATTAATGTAAAATTTCACCATTCTTATAAAGAAAACTCTTCTTCTCCATTTTTAAAGTTATTCCATACTCACTACAGATTCAAGTGGTTGTTTGTGTTTTTTCTTTTCAAGACAGGAACCATTATTATTCCTGCTGTTATATTAAAGTAGAGTATGCATAATTTTCCAATAAAATAAAGAATGGATTTAACTTTTTTTTTTTCCTGTAGCTCTTAATATTTCCCTCCATTACTTAATTTACAATTTACATCTAATTTCATGATTTACACAAATAAAATAATGAAATGAATGAATTATTTTCTTGTTTACTTGATTCATATATATTTTATTTTACAAACTGTCAGGAGCTAAATTCAGAACCCTCCCCTCTCCTAGCTTATAAAAAGCCCTTCACTTCTTCTTAGATTCTGTGAGTTGCTCCCTAAGGTTAGGGTGTCATGGTTCTTGTGGCCAGTCTGCGAGATGTTGGATGGTCAAGCCATCGTTCTGGGGTATAACATGATTCTTTGTAAGATGGTTTTCTTGCTTTATCTTTCGTTCTCATACCCAGCATAACAGTAACTTATCTTGTGTGCTTATGTTTGATACGAGTTTCTTCTACTTTATGTTCAGGGTCATGCAGATCTGTATCCTTGCTTTATAACTAAGCTAAACTGTAGAGGGACGCAAAAGACTGAGCCTTAACAAATGTTGGTAAGAGAGCTTTCTTCAGTCCACTCATAGGTGGCAATAAGATTCAATTAGCTGCCGACTCATTCATCCAAATGCTGAGTGATTCTGAAAGATGCTCATCAAATGAGTGAATGATGCGGGAGACAAATTGATTCTTAAGTTTCCTGTACTTGGACTGAAGGGAGCTCCCTTTTCCTTTCTATGTAAGACCCCAGTATTATACACTGTATCTGTACTATCTTGAACATATATTGAACATGTGTACTTTTTTCTTAACTTGATTGCTTTTCTATTTTTTACAAGTTTGACATGCGGGATGTTTGGCAATTTTTGCTTATAATGTGCTTTATGTTTGTTGAGTTGCTGAAAAGGGACTGTAAGAGGTTCATTGGTATCAGATTTCCAATTAGGGATAGATTAAGGTTTGCAGTTTGACAGTCTTCTTTTTCTTGTTGAGTGCATTGCGACAAGGGTTTTGGAATCAGGTTAAACTGCTTTTTTCAACTGGAGTTCTTCAAGTTCCAAGTAGTAAGTGAGGCCACACATGAGTGACATGTTAACTCAAGCCCATACTATATAGAAGTACAGAGTCTACCTCGTCTTGGGAGGTGCTCTTTTTCAGCAACAAGTTCCTAGACGCGAAGTCTGCCACAAAGTTGTTCAATTACAAACATATCCCTGTATATTTGTTTCTCGTGATTTTTGGTATGTGAGGGATTGTACTTTGTGTTTGTATTATATGTAGATTCAGAAAATAAGGTGTCTTGTAATCATAAATGTATTTTTACTGAGTTCATACCATTGAGTTTTGGATCAAAACTTCACAGAAACATTTGATAATACCATCATAAGGGGCAAGCTTCTTGTCCACAATGAAAAATGGAATAAAATAAATTTATAGTAAGGATGTATTCTGAGTATGACCTTGAAAGGTAAAATTTGAGTTGTGTAATTTATATTTTTCTGATCAATATTTTAATTTCATCACGGTAGCAAATAGTTTTTTGGGATTATCAAGCAAGGCCACCAAATAATATATGAAGGGATATATCTTGGTTATTTCTTGTAATTACAAACTTGGGGACTGTTAGAATCAAGGAGCCTGTGTTGAATTTTTATTAAGTACTTTTATCGATATGATTTGCCATTGTTATTAATATTAATGATTGTTGTTGAGGAAGTTTAGTTCTATGTATGTTATTGAGTGTGTGGAAAACTGAAGAAGTATATTAACACAATCTGCAACCCATTACTTGGAGAAGGTGGTAAAACTAATTTGTAATACAATTGTCCACGTTATGAATTTTTTTTATTAAAGTGTTTATGTAATGATGGAAAATATTCCGTTTGTTAAGAGTTTCGAAAAATATTATTGGGTTTAGAAGAACTTCATAATCTTTAGCTGAAAGAGGTAATCTTTATGTTTTCATGAATTTGATGTGATATTTGCAAATAATTGTTTTTAAATAATGTAACTTGAAATATTTTTCTCTGAATATATTTTCTTTAACAAATATACTAAAATAATTTTAATAGGTTTACCATGCTAGTATTATATCACATCTAATTTTGTATTGCTTTGCTTTTTCTCATGGAGGAATCGTCTTATGATGTTGATATCCTAAATTTAAGGGTTTTGTTAAGATTAGTATGCAGCAAGTGTATCATTATTCGGTGAATGGCAATCCCTAACATGGAAGGATGGTATTCCAGTTAATGTTGGCATTGGATATACAAAGTTTATATCCCTAACATGGAAGGATGCTATTGCAGTTAATGTTGGAATTAGATATACAAAGTCTATATTGCAGCTTTCTTACCCATTTCTATAGAATCTAACAGCCCTTTTTAGTGTCTTGTTTATATTGATGATTGCCCCATCTTTAACCTACACAATGGCTAAAGTTGTTTGTCATTAAGAGCAATTTACTCATAAAATATATCAATTTTCCATGTGCCAATCACTTAAAGGGCCAGTGATTAACTGATTAATTAATGTGCAAGTATAAATTTTACATATGGTACTTGAGACTTGACAATGGAAATTGCCTTTTGTTAAAATGCAAATATATTTGATTTGCCCTAAAGTTTAATGTTCCTTTATTCTGTGGGACCTAGGTGTTTCCAACCCCTTTGGAAATGTTAAGAGACTTAGTGAAGCCAATAGTTTGCAATAATCATTAAAAGCCTTCCCCAGTACAAATTTATGTAAGATATTGAAATAAATAAATTTCATGTGACCTTGCCTTCGAATCTGTCTTCCCCTCATAAAATAGTAGCTAGTCAAAGCAAGGGTTCTAATTGCTTTTGTGATCCTTAAAATATAAGAGCTATGAAGGGACCCCTCCTAACATAGTAGCTGGTCAAAGCAAGGGTTCTAATTGCTTTTGTGATCCTTAATATATAAGAGCTACGAAGAGAATACGCACAAAAAAAAGGCTAAGGAAGAGGGAAAATGCAGATGGATGTAATGTATTTCTACATGCTAGAAGCTTGTCTAATTGATGTGACAATAATAAGATTATCACTGTTTTCTTTTCTTTGGTAGTGCGAAACAGATTGATGTAAAATACACCTTGATATGGTATCCAAGTGTAACTTTGGATTTAGTTTTAGGACATGGAGTCTTCTTGCATGTCAATCAAGATGCTTTGATCAACACAAACGATCCATGTTCAACCAATAATAGTTAATTTGAAGGAAAAATTAAGTGGCACTCAGTGCATCAACATGGATTTTCAATTGTTAGATATGTCAGGTAGCTAAGGTTCTTTTGTTCGAGTCTTCCTCCACAAAGAGAAAATTAAGAAAATAACCAACTTTGTGGACCGTATTTCAGCTCGATCATTATAGGCAGACAATGCTACTTCAAAGCAATTAAATACCTTGAGCACTATTGATTAGACTTCTTATCCTATAGCTCCTCACTTCAAAATTGGATATCCATCCAAATTAATAATAATAAATTAATGCAGCAGACTCTTAAAAAGACCATCAGCTGTAACAAATTTAGACTATCTACTGTAGTAAAAATCTAAAATTAATCAATAATTATAGTTAATACTAAATAAACTTAATTAGGTATATTTTAATTAAAATAATAAATTTATTTACAGTTATATTTTAAAAAGATGAGATTAAATATTTTAAGTTTGAGTAAAAGGTGTTCATCCACTAACACCATTTATCATAAGTTGTCATAAAACATCACACAAAATAATTACATTGATGATTATGATGATATTCTACATTATAAATCATAAATAACACTTATCACATAATTACTTTTTTTTTATATATCAAAGTCATTTGATATAATTTATTATCATTTGATGTCATCCATATCTATAATACTTATATTAAGTATATAGTATTAAATACGAAGATTTCACTCATTTCAAACCTTTTTTGATTTACAGACTTTAACTCCATGAGTTAAGATAGTTCTTACCACAAAATATATTAAAAAAGAGTAAGAACTTTCTTTAAATTTTTACTATGTAATTTTTACATTGGTGAAACTAAAATATTCTCTTTTTTTTACTAAAATCACAAACCACAACTCAATTAAACTATTATCCTAACTATATGTTTTTTCTTTTTTCTATATTAAATCATATAATTAAAGTAGTGAATTAATGTTTGAGCCATAAAATATATCACTTGAATGTTATCTCAACACTTGAATGATATGTCTATGATAGAAAGATAATTGATTCAATTCCTTCCTTGCTTGAGTGTTCAAATGAACATGTGAGTGACCAAGTTATAGTGAAAAGAGAATTAACACCAATTTTTATTACTTATGCGCTTAAACTATTGTTTAAGTGACATTACTCATTCTTCAAGTTCTATTGTAACAAAACATTCAAAACTACTAATTATATTCACATGAGCGATGAGAGATCTTAAGGAAAAATTTTGATAATAGATAATTAACTTAAGCTATGAATCTTAATTTGAACAAAACATTGTCACTTGAGTAATGATTTTTTTTTTCAATAATAAATGTCACTGTTTGATTGTCTATGTCTAATGATTTGATTGATACTTAAGTAAAATATGTAGTGATGACAAATAATAACAAGTTCAAAAACAATTTTCCTTATTCAAACCTGTTGGCTTAGCTTTTAAGCACATAATACACTGTCTAATTATATATTTCAAAAGTTTCGATTTTATTCCCATATTTATCTAAAATAATATTAGTAGCTATAACAAACCTAATTCAACTGAAAGAAAATTAAAAAATTCTAACGACAAATATATCAAAAGTTTAAGTTAACTTCTTTTCCTGGATGGTAACTTGTTGTATAAAAAAGGTTAACTTTCAAAATTTGTATAGAATCACATGGATTTCAGACAAAACTAAAAATTTCAAACAACTTTGACATATTTGAAAATCATAATATCATCACTAGTTTGATCTAATAAATTTTTTCTAATCTTAATTGATCAAACACGTGAAGTAAAAAAAAAAATCTGGCAAATACTCAAAAAAGAGAAAAGGAAAAATATTCGCTTGTAGGAGAGTAAGAAAGTTACAGATATTAAGATTTTTACTAGATGACCTCTACCTATTTTTATAACGAAAAAATGAAAATGATTTAGAATTTTTGAAGACATAAAGTTTTATAACAAATGAAGAATAAAATATGTTAAATTTATTTTTAATTTTTTTCAAAAAATATTGATTTTTCATTTAATTTAAACTTTTATAAATATAAATATTATAATATTGAGTAAAATATTCTTGATAATTTTCAACATCCAATTTATATTTATTTTTAATTTTATCATATAAAAAGTATTATTTAGTATTAAAATATTTGTACTGTCATCTAATAATACACACAATACAATGATATTTTAATTTGGTCTACATAAGGTAAAAAAAGATTCCGTTTTCAATATCCTAAAAGATGTATTGGAAAGGATGGACAAAATAAATAAAAAAATGAATAGAATAAATAAGTTTGTTTGATTTATAGATAAATGATATTTGTGTTGAAATGGAAAGAAAAGAAAGAGAAAGTTAATATAAAATTATATCACAATTTTTTATCTTTAAACGCATGTGACTTTAATATTTGACGCTGGATCAACAATGGATTGAAAAATTTGGTTTATCTTTTTCTAGATTAGTTGGTGGATTGCTCAGCAAAAATTAAAAGAGAGAAAAATGTATTTTGTATTTTATAAAATTAATTTAAATAGTTAAACTATATATACAATCTAAATTTTATTGAATATTAATTTTTACTAGCATTACAGAAATTAAATTTATAAAATAAACTAACAAGAGTATATTTTAATTTTTAAAAATATTAAATTCATAAAAAAATTATACAATAAAAAGTTCAAATATTTAATATAATTGTTTTTTAAAAAGTACGTCTTCGTCAAGTTGGGGGGCGAAATCAACCACAAAGTTAAATTATCATCTTTTAACTTGATTTATGTTTGTGAAGGAAGACATAATTAATTTACTACTACTGATTACTCCTTCTTAATTATTTTTTGTCTTTTAATATTTTTCAAGCAATAATAAGGATAAGGGTTGGACATAATAAAGTGAATATTTTTCTGATCCTAACATAGCAGCCACAGCGAAATGGGAAGCTGCAGTGTGGATAGGGAGAGGCTTGAGATATTGGAAGTTGGACCATGCAAAGATGCTTTCGAAATGGGTCTCTTAATTGGCCAAAGATTCTCCGAACTCATAAGGAGTAGAGTGGCCAGAGATCTCATTCTACAGAACCATCTCCGACCCTTTGCTCTTGCCCACACCCCTCATTCAGAATCACTTCTCAAAGCACTTTTTCATTCCAACAAAACCAAATTCCCAAGCCATTGGGACGAACTCTTGGGGACTGCAGCAGGAAGCTGTGTGCCACTTCTTGATGTAATTGCAAAACCATATATTATACATAAATAATTAAATGCTGCAACATAACTATGAGCTTGTAACATTAATATTTTGTGTATTGTGTGTGTATGAGCAGATTTTACTTATCAACTTCAGGAAGGAGATTCTGGCGTTTATTCCAAAAGAAGAGGCAAAAAGTGCCAGCGTGGATACCTCGGATGATTGCTCCGATGTTGCTGTTGTCGGTGAATCTATGGCTATTGCTGCGCACAATGAGGATGCAAATGTTGCTCTTGTCGGGCACACGTAAGCTTAGAGATTCATTTATGTCTTGTCCTGGCTTCAGAATTCGAATAATTAAAACGGCTTTGTGAGTGTTTTTTTTTTTGCGTGGAATTACAAGTGCAGGTACTTAATCAAAGGAATCTTGCCGGATGGACACTTCTTTGTTGGTTATACTTATGCTGGGGAGCTACCAAGCTGTGCATTTGGGTTCAATAGCCATGGACTGGTAAAATTTCCTAATTCACCAACTATCTATGCATGAGTTCAATGAAGAGAATTCTTATTCACTGTTTCTAATAAATTATGTTCTTTATTTAAACTTCTCAATTTAAAATATGTAATATAATGAATTTAAGGATTTACCATGTTATTAAAACTATAATTCTCAGACATTCTGTCTAATGGATTGATGGTAGGGAATGATACGAAGGAGAATGAAATAAAATAGTATCATGTTGGAACTAGCAAAATTAGGTGGAACATAGTAATAGGAACAAGTAAAACCTGTTCTATTTCATTCTATTGTTTACCTTCATTCTCTCTCCAAGTTTAGGAGGAATAAAATGGAATGGAGAATTTGCTCTATTCCTTCACAACATATTAAATGAACGCTTAATTTGATTGAATTTCATTTCATTTGATCTCATCTAGTTCTATCAATTCAAGCATGGTCTTATGCCAGGCAATGTCTAAGAAAAAAAATGATATGCAAGTGAAAAACTGGCTTTACTATTCGCAGGCATTTACTCTGAATTCTGTACCCCCTGCTGAAGATGAAATTGTGGCTGGTGGTATTGGGCGTAACTTCATTTCTCGAAACCTTCTTGAAGCTGCAAGCATAGATGATGCACTGAGTGTTAGAATTTTCATCCTTTTCCTTCCCATATTAGTGAGTTCATAAGTTTAAGGTTTTCTTCTTGTGTCGTTATTTCATCAGAGGATCCAATCGTCAGAAGTTTCTGTGGGGCATTCTTATAACCTGATAGAAACAAAGACCCGCAGGATTGTTAATGTTGAAACTGCATCTAGGAAGCGAATTTCAGTTCATGAGGTGGGGGAAATACCTTTCTTCCATGCAAACATGTACCTCCACCATCCTATTAATCAGGCAAGTGATTCAAAATCCAGTTTTGCATTTCTTTGATCCAGACCTCTGCATAACAAATCACATGGGCATGTTTTGCTGCTTGGAAGTGTCTCAATTCACTTCACCAATAAAAGAATTGAACTACTGAGGAAATTGCATGTCAAGATATCGTAAACAAATCCATGAGTGAAACATGTGTATTTCTGACTAAAACATCATTTGGATTTCATTCAAAGGTACATGATGAGAATTCAATCAGCAGGCAGAAAAGAGCATCTGTTTTGACAAAAAAGTCGAAAGGGGATTTCCTGTCACTTCTAGGAGATACGGATGACAAAAACTACCCTATCTACATGACAGGTAAATGGAAGACATCTTATATCTGAATCCATTCAAAGTCCGTTTACTCTGCATGATCACTTTTTCTTTCCCCTATTCTCAGGTCCATTACTTCACACCCTTTGTACTGCCCTTATCGATCTGGACGAACAAACACTATCAATTATTGAAGGGAATCCAAAAAAGGGAGATGTTTCACATGTTTTCTCTATCTCCCCTCAATAGTCACTCACTTTGCTGTTGATATCAGTCGCTGTAAACGATAGAAGCAAGGAGTATTGCTTCTCCATTACTGTGTCACATTTTTGTTGTCTATACTATCATTGTCACGGCCTAAAATCTTTATCATCTATGTTGTCACTTTTAACATCAAAGTTTTGAGACAACACATTTTAGGATGTTTCGTGTCAAATACTAATTGATCCACATATTGTCACTGGATGATTAGGTGGTAACATTTCTTAATCAAACAATACTAAAAACAAAACTTCAGAGTTACCATACATTGTGAATGTTGGGCCCAATGAAGCGTTTATTGCATATTTTCATTGTGTTTCTTTTTTTGTATCAGACTCAGTGGTTAAGCACTATGTGTGGTTAAACAGTGTAATTAATCTTTATATTGTAAGCGCTTATTGAGGTAATTACAATACCACAAAACAAATTAGTCTGCATCCAATATATAGACAAGAAAGACGTATTTTATTTGTTTTAGTATATGTGTTCTGTTTATACACATTTTCAATGTAAAGAAAAAAAAAAGTCCTGAGGCTTTTCAAAATTGGGCCTTGTTCTGTTGACCTTAGTGAGAAACCTAGTGCCCTGTCCGGTTATGCTTGTACCTTTTCTTTCTTTATTCTAAAAATAAAGAAATAGTATGATGAAAAATAAAATTTACCAGAATAATAAATTCGATATCATTTGGAATAGTATGTGATAGTTTTAACAGTTTAACTGTTTGATTTTTTTAATCACGAATCAAAATATTAAAAATTGATTTGTTCTTAATAATAATAGTGTAAATTTAAGTCATACTTTTCTAGTAATGTTTAATACAGCGAAAACATAACATATAAAATAATTACTGAAAATTAGAAAAAAAAATCTAGATGTTTAATTTTCACAAATCCTCATAAAATTGCAATGTTAAATATGAAAAAAATAAATCCAGACGCGATATAAAATATTAAAACAGTTACTTAGTATGATAAAGAAAAATTGTAAAGTTAAGTTTTTGAAAGTGATTTACACCTACTTTAAAATTTATAACTCACCTATTTGTTTAAAAAAATTAAAATATAAACATATTTACTTTATTTATAATACCTCTTAGATTTCCTAATAAAGTCCATTATTATGTTATTCATACATGTACAATAAGATAGATTTTAGCATGCTATTCAACTTTATACAATAAATCTCCGTGTAAAAAATTAATTTTATATTTTAAACCCTAAAATCAATTAAAAAAAATAGAAAAGCTCAGAGAAAGTTACCACGAATCCCCTTCGCCCTTTGTCATTCTTAAATATCGTGTCAAACAATGAAGGTGAAGAAGAAGCTCTACTTAATTTGGAGTTACTTTCAAATACACATAAATAAGATTAGATTGGGCTCTTGATTTTCATGGTTGGAAAAATTGTGGTTAAAAAAGAGAAACTTTATTAAGATTAGTCAGTGAAGTTTTTCAATATATATTAATAATTGACAAAGTTAATAGATACTTTATTATATCAACTATATTTATAAAAAAAAAAAAATGAGTTGAAACTTTAATGTACACTAAATATTTTCTTCTGTAATAACAATTTATAGTCTATAGTTTATAACGCTATATAATGATAACAGAGGTTATTTGTTACATCTTAATAATAATAATAATAACTGCTACGAAAGATCTTAGTCTTCTTTTCTATTCCAACCACACATTCCGAATGAAATTGTCAGTTTACATCATTAGATTAAGACTATCGTTAATTAATTCAACCATTAATTTATTGTTAATACCTATAAATCACTTTTTATTGGTCACCAAGGCCACTGATATTATTTCAAGAATGTCAACCATTTAGGTCAACCACTTCATTTAATTTATTGAAAAAAGAAAAATGTTCTTTGAACAACGACTTCGTGAAAATAATACATTAAAAAAACTCATACATATATATAATGTTTTGAAATTTTTGGTAAAAACACACTTTTTCACATTTTGTTTAAGTTTCACTGGATGACTCCTTACGGTTTAAATTAGGGGAGTGTGAGCTTTTAAAACCCAATTGATCTATGCTCTTAATTTGATAGAATAAAATTATTTCGTAATTAATTTTGTTATCCTTAATATTAAAAAAAAAAAACTAACTCATTAAGATATTCCTTTCTCCTTCTTCCAATTCTCTTCAACGTTAACTGTCAATGAAGAGCCTTTAATTTTATTTTTTTTACTAGAAGGGTCCTAAGAAAAAAGTAACTTCTACATACGAAAATTGGAAGCTTAATTTCTTTAATCTTTTTTCATTACAAGAGTTTGTTCATCTTTATAACAGTTATCTTATTATAATTGCTAGTATAATATTTCTTACTGTATTTGCATATAAAAACTAAAGTCTACATGTATTTGTATATAGAAACTAAAGTCTAAATTTATTTGTATTTTACTTTTATTTATTCTTCACCGACTGACCCAGATTGCCCTAAAAATAGAAGGCTTTTATTATTCCGATTTATGCAAATAATCTAGTCATTGAAAGACATGTGTGTGTATTCTTGAATTTTAACAAGTTTGTTCAAAATTCCTTTTTATCATCAATTAATAATTGATGTTAAAGAGTAAAATTAAAAATAAGAAAAAAATAGCTTGTTAAAAGATAAGTTATTAAGTTGATAAAGAAAAATATTTTATGTAATCCACGATTTTATAGTATTTGGACTCATTAATATAAGCAATATGAAGATTTTATTTCAGTTTAATTGCATTAATTTGAAACAAACGGCTTAGAGCGTGTTTAATTTTTCATTAACGCCGTTCCTTTTTAATAAAATCTGTGACTAAGAGGACCACAATCACAACATTTAGTGCTTATTTAATGCTACCATTAAAAATAAATATACATTTACAAAAGTCTCATGAAAATCATTGAATTTAAAAATAAATTAACCTAACAGATCCCAAAACAAAGCCAATTATTTCTAGGGACATTATTAATTAAGTGTAATAATAGAAGTAACAAGTTGGCACCTACTTATCCCATTGTGCAGATTGCGTTAGCATATAATGGGAGGTAGATGAAGCCAAATGAAGAAAAAAATGATTTAAAAACGGGTCCCAATGAGCAGTGTTACGTGGTGGTGGTGGTGCCGTGCACATGTGGAATTTGCAACGCTGAACAGGGATCACCCAGTACAATTCACCAACCCTTGTCCTAAGGATTTCACTTTCGCCACTAAATTCAAGATTTACCTAACACCACCTAACACTTCCCAACATGGAAATAAAAAAGAACTAATGAATATATTTTATTTCTTTTAATTTTTCGACTTTTTATATAATTAATATATTTTTTAAATTTTAACATGGTAAATATACTATTTTTAAGGTAATAAAAAATCGTAGGAAGATATAGTATAATCATTACCAATATATATAACGCGTTCAAGTTGTCTTAGTGGCTTGGATTTACAAAATTTGTATGAAATTTTAAGTTCAAAAAATATATTGCTAATATCGTTTACAAAAAAAGTTGGTAAAATGTATGAAGTCGGATAAATATTTAATGAGTACAGTCATAATTGGTGATATTTGATATATAAAATATTTTTGTTCATTCTTAGAATAGATTCAACAATATTGATAACCAGGAGAGAGAACGGTGAAAAAAATTGAATAATATGACGGATAGAGAGAATAAACAGAAAATATAATGATAATAATATATGGAGTATTATTTTTGTTTATATTTCTCCTCTCGTAAGAGTCTTTGCCATATTTCTCCACTAAAAATAGAGTGCTTAACATATTTTGAAAAATTAAAATCCGTGGTTGAAACTTCATTACCTTTTCAAGAAGATTTCTATCTCCTCATATGAAAAGAATGTTTTATTAACAAACATTTATTAGAATATTAACTTTTTCAAAAAATACTTTCTAAAATCAAATACCAATATAAATATTGAATACTTCAACTTCAAATCTTAAAACACTTAAAAACAAACTCCCTAAACACGGCATATAAGTTGTTAATAATGCAATGGACTTAACAGATACAACTTTCTGTAGTCCTTTTCAGCCATCAGCATCGGAAGTTCCAGATGAATGTAAATGGGCATTGAGGAATAAAGAGGTGGAGTAAGTTTACTTGTTTTATTCTGTATTTCTTTTGAGCATTGTTATTGTATAATATTATAGTATATTGAATTGAATAAATTTGTGGCTGATATATTATGAGGGTGAGCTTGTTTAAATACACTCAATGAAAACAGAACCAGATAAAAAGGAAAATAAGGGTGCTGATTTTTTTTATTTGCGCTTGAAATATTATTTTATTAATCTAGAATAAATACCTAAATAAAATAATTTTTCTAGTATTAATATATGCAACCAAACAGTGGATAGATGTGTGCAGCTTAATCAATTTGTAATTTTAAGCAAACTCTACTTACAATAGTATAAGAGTTTAAATCTTAAAGTCACTATTGGAGATATTCTACATTTAATTATTATTCTTAAAATAAAAGACCAGTCTCACAATTATCAGAATTAATATGCGGGCAATGGCAAAAAGTTAAGGAACAGTAAGACTGGTTAAATTGTTATGCTATTTCATTTGTTAGACTTAGGTTAATTAACATTGAGTAGTTTTAACATGTGCTTTTTAATTAAAATTGTTTGTTTAAGTATACTTATTTATTTTTTAATTAAAGTTCATTAACATGGCCAAAAAAGTCTTACTTGTAGTTACCGATGCATAATTCTTTGGAAATGTACATACTCTGTGTACAAAACTACAAACTAATATCCGTTTTCTCTTTTGCATTTATTAAACTTCTTCCTACTTCCTCCCAATTGTTTTCAAGAAATTTTCAAATCACGAAGTCCTTATAAAAGGACACTAGAACTATGTAAGAACCTCACACAAAGTCACCAAAAGTATTCCTGGCTGAAGAACACTCTTGCGTGTTTCTCTCCCTCTTCTTTTACTTTTCTTGTTATATAATGGGTGCCAAAGTTTCCCTCATCATTTTCTTGATGCTTCTTGCTTCATGTTCAGCCGTGAAGAGGAAGCAACACACACCATGCAAAAACTTGGTCCTCTTCTTCCACGACATCATTTACAACGGAAACAATGCAGGCAATGCAACGTCTGCAATAGTGGCAGCCCCAGAAGGCGCTAACTTAACCAAACTTGCGAGCAAGTTCCACTTTGGAAACATAGCGGTTTTCGATGACCCCATAACGTTGGACAACAACCTTCACTCAAAGCCCGTGGGAAGGGCTCAAGGCTTTTACATCTATGACACCAAGAACACCTACACTTCGTGGCTAGGATTCACGTTTGTTCTTAATAGCACTCAGCATCAGGGAACCATAACGTTTGCTGGTGCTGACCCCATCATGCAGAAGACCAGAGATATCTCAGTGACTGGTGGCACTGGCGATTTCTTCATGCACAGAGGAATTGCCACCATTATGACCGATGCGTTTGAAGGCGAAGTTTATTTTCGACTTCATGTTGATATCAAGTTCTACGAGTGTTGGTGATGCTACAACTCCCTGCTAAATAAACTAAAGGGTCCCTTTTATGTTGATCTTGATCAAATGTTTTAGATTGATATTATGTCTAAGTTACTCTTCGCAGAGATTTTATTGTATCGATGTACAAGTTTGGATTTGATCGACTCGGAAAATCCTAGACCATCAAATAATTGAACCTAAATAATTTGATTACTCGAATTTATTAGTCAACGATTTATATTGACACATGTGGGATAGAAATTCTTCGTGGAATAAAAACCAATGATGTGGGGACACACTTTCATAAATTGAGTTGAAACGAATGTGCTACCAATACAACAAATAGTTTTGCAGGAAAGTCATGCTATATTTGGTATCATTATTTCACTTTTCCAGCGTGAAGTTCAACTTCTCCTGAAACAGGAAAAAAAACTAAAATTCATGTTCAAGATTTTGTAATGACTTTTAAATATATGACCTAATTTTTTGCATCTGCTGTTTTTTCTCTTGTAATTGTAAGTAGTATTTATTTTCATTAAGTGCTATTTCACTAAGAAGTTGCTTGTTTTCTTTTCTTATTTTGATTAATATTTGATTCAAGGAATTAAGAGAAGTAATTAAGTCTAACATTAAACTTTAGAACCAGACTTCGAAAATAAGGTTTGGATTAGGAGTAAGGTGGATTTTTAATGCATTTAAAAGAATGTATACATTTAGTTGTATCAGGAGGAATGACAAGAAATAAAAATGGAAGAAAATATGATACCAGAGAGAATGTCCTATATATAGTTTTGCTTGCATCACACTAAAAGTGCCCATATTATTTGTGAAGGTAGATATAATTTTGTTGCAAATGGTTGCAGAACCATATAGAAAAGCACATCCAAGCCAATCCATGGACCAGGAATGTGGTGTCATTGGACTGAATGGTTGTTTCATGCTTTGGAATGGAAATCTAAACATATCTATAGTACTTAAACATTCAAAAACAGAATTTGGACTTTAGTTAGTAGCTTTTTCCAGTTACAGCAATTACTATTACAAGTAACAGAATTTGTGGTCAATCGACACCTTGAAACCCCAAACTTTAGAATCGTGATGGACAACAGATTTTTACTCAAACTATGGTAAAAACAATGTGAAATTTTAGGATTTAGAGTTTAAAAATAATCAAACTAAATATAAATAAAAATTGAATGAGAAAAAAAACTAAGTATGATAGAAAAAATAATATAGGTACTAATTTTACTTAGCCAGTATAAATATGACATTACTTAATATATATTCATAGAAATAAAATAAAAAAAATATTTTATTAAGAACTATAGTAAATAAGTAAATAAAATATTAATATAAAAAAGTTAAGTATGATATAAAATATAACATAGATACCCGTTCTACTTATCAACAACATTGCTTAATATATATTAATAGAAACTAAAATAAAAATAAAAATGCTATTAAGAACTATAATAAATAAGTAAATAAAACATCAAAGACCATCCATGTCCAAAACCCGAACGCTTATGAGAGACCAGAGAAGTATTTAACTTTTATCTTTTAATAATTACCTAATATGGCACAACAACTCCACATGTAATGATTTAACACAGATCACTGTCCACTTGTATATATATATATATATATAGTAGGAGTAACCACTCAGACTCAGACTTAGAATAGTCGTAACATCCACGTAACCTCTTTTCTCTAATTGGAAATTTTAGAGCATTAAATATTAGTTGGTATATTAATAAATTAAACTTACACAATACTTTATAAGTTGCTTAACTGCTTATTTTTACATAATGTCACACTTCATAGTTATATCCACACTCCAACTTTTTCTGTTGGATGTAAGAGAAGCTTTATTTTCGAACACTAATGTCTCCTACCACTGTTCCCCAAAAATCAATATCAAAATAAGAAAATATCCTTTTCACACTCACTTATATTTGCATCCATTTGACAATTATTTTTCATAATAAAATATTATATTAAAATAATCACAAATATAAATAAAATTTTATAATAAAATAATAATTTAATGATAATTTAAATGTAAGGTCTCTAACCATTATCACCCTATCGCATTGCTTAAACTATTTCCGAGTTTGATAACATAACATTTTTAATGTGTTAAGACTATAATCAGCGTGCTATAGTATTGTATAATGGATGGTATAGAAAAAATAAGTATATTATCAAAACTTTACGAAGATATGCTAAAAATAACATAAAATCAACTTAAATCACGTGCATCACTTATAACTCAAATATATATATATATATATATATATATATATATATATATATATATATATATATAATTGATTAATTATTGAATGATTAAATATTCAGTAATCTATATTTTTTATTTATTTTAAATATTTTTTTAGAATATTTATTTAAGTAGAAAAATCAATAAATATATAATTAAAGTGAGTACTTAGTCAATTCTCAATTTCTTTTTATTAATTTAAGCGCTGAAAAAAAATTGTGAGTTCCCTTTTATATATATATTCGACTTTAAAAAAATCACTCAGTCGATCTTCTTTCCTATAAGAAGATATAACATTGTAGGTAACATCTATTAAATTGTAAGTACAAAAGAAAAAGCCAAATCCTTAAACATTTGATAATCTATAAGAGAATAGCATAAACCATTTCATTTATTAAAACTAAAAAAAGATTAATCTGAGTTTACTGGGTGGCTCGACGCAGCACCAACCAGCAACAAGTTCAGTTCTTGTTGCACCAGAAACACCTTTAGTACTTTGTCAGGTTCAGTCCCTCTGTACCCCTTTAACGTCTTGTGATCCAATGATTTCGCATGTCGTAGACACAAAGCAACCAAAAATTAAGCACTTTTTTAATGTTATTTTCTTCTTGCCTCACAATAGCAATTCCTTCAAAGCCAAGCCTAACTATGCTAGACATAGACAAAAAGAAGGCCATCTAAGATTATTCTTCAGAGAATTAATCTCACACCAAAACAGAAAGCAGTGTTATTCAGTTAAAAGGTTCACCTAAACATAGAAGGCATTATAATAATAAGTTGCTAACCTTCTACAACATTGCTTCAATTACCCAGGTTGTCCCTGTTAAACTTGAAAGTCTTCGCACGGATATATTTAATTAAATGTAACTTTGCTTTGTGGTTTAAATTCTAACTCTAGAGGTGCTTATAAATTTCAAGTTGGTGACCCAATAGTTGCATAATTTAGGCATCAACAACAATGGAACTCACGAGGTTCATTTTGGCTCTCTTCTTCTTCTTCCTAATGATGACGGTGGGATCTTCGGGTTCTCCGAACCATTGGAGAAAAAAAAGGGTTCGTGAGCCGTGCAAGAAGTTGGTGTTCTATTTCCACGACATAATTTACAATGGTCATAACTCGAAGAATGCAACTTCAGCCATTGTGGGAACACCCGCATGGGGCAATAGGACCATACTAGCAGGGCAGAACCATTTTGGTGACGTGGTTGTGTTCGATGACCCTATCACCTTGGACAACAATCTGCACTCACCACCCGTAGGACGTGCCCAAGGGTTTTACGTTTACGATAAGAAGGAGATTTTCACGGCTTGGCTTGGCTTCTCCTTTGTGTTCAACTCCACGCAGCATAAGGGTAGCATCAACTTCGCAGGTGCAGACCCTTTGATGAACAAAACCAGGGACATTTCGGTGATCGGAGGGACTGGTGATTTCTTCATGACCAGGGGTGTGGCCACTCTCTCTACGGATGCATTTGAAGGGGAAGTTTATTTCAGGCTTCGTGCTGATATCAACTTGTTCGAATGTTGGTGACGAAGCTAATTGGAACAACCTAGGGAAAGAAAATCCCTTTTCATGGTTTCTTTGTTTTGTTTTGTGTCATTTGTGTAACCTTTTTCTTTGTGTGTTGGAGGGATACGACGTGGGAGTTCTGCCTCCACGGCTTAAGGTCGACGTCGTCATTTATCCTGCTTATCAGAACTAATTAAATGATGTTAAGCATGAACATTTTTCATGTACGATCATTTTGTATTCATTTTCTTGCCTTTCTTCTTACAAATTGGATCCTAACAAGAGTATTCATTAGAATCATGATATATTAACACCCAAAAAAAGCTTATTTAGTTGTCAAAGTGAACTTAAAATTGCCTTCACACATCATAATGTTTATATAGGACCACAACAGCACATATTCGCTGCACATGTTATTGTATATCATCAAAAACACTTTAATTTTAAATATTTTTTAGTTGTAATAAATTAAGTTTAATGTACATAAATATTTTAATTTTTCATTTTCAACTCATTTGATCTTTGCTTACTAGTTTAGTCATAATTTGTCCTGTGGATATTATTTTTGAATGATCAGTGAAACCGATTAAAGTACGACTGCATAATTCCTTTTTTTTTTTTTTAATTTTTCTACAGGTAGGCTAAGCCTACAATTGTATTAGATGAGCTAAACAAAGTTCTCTACAAGTGTTATGTGAGTCAGCTCTTGTCCTGTTGTATTTTTTGACTAATAAAGTGCAGACAATCAAAATGAGAATTGTCCGTAATATGTAAGATAGATAATAAGTTAATGAGATACATCCTTTTTTTAATTTTGAAATTTAAAGATACATTGTTATAACACCCTGATCAAATGGCTTAATTATATAATAAGTTAATTAGATAAGTCATTCTTTTAATTTTGGAACTTAAAGATGAATGTTGTGACAATTTTTTTTATCATATAGTCTTTTTTAAATTAAACATGTTTTTTAAGTAACACTATTTATGAGGGTTCAAATATATATATATATATATATATATATATATATATATATATATATATTTAAAATATTTAATATATATATATTTTCTATGGAAGTACTATTTAAATATTATTGTTCATTACAACTGAAGAAAACATAAGAGCAAATATCACCTCATAGAGCTAAATATATATAAAAAAACGTAGTATTAATATTTATTTTATTCTAATAATAATTCTTATGATAATAATTGTGACTAATTTAATTTTAAAATAATAAATTCATATCAAAATTTTATTCAATTATCTTAGAGTGAAATAAATATTTAAAAGAATAAAATTAAATATATTTAATTAATTATAGGAATCGTTTTTATAAGAAACATATAAGGTGTTTATATTTTTCTTTCACATAATTAATTATCGAATTCAAAGTTTGGTTTCGCAGACCAATTACCGTATAACAATTCTTGGGACGTTTCCAATTCTCAATTGTTTATTTAATTATTTTTCTCATCTCATCTCAACAGTGACACAGATATGGTTTTATTTTTGTTGCTAACAAAACAAGTTTTTTCACACATGGGAATTAAATATAGGTTCTCCGTTATACGGTTCGTCCTTAAAATGTGAACGTTATTTAATAAAAATTTTAGAAAAGAAAAAAATAAGATTAAAGTTTCTAGAATTAAATTATTTATTTATTAAAAATTCTTTAAATTTTATATTTTAAAATATTATTTTTAATTTTTATAATTTTTATTTAAGTTTAAGTGAATATAGTATTTTAAAATATAATAAATGAGATGAGTATCATTTCACCAAATAAAAATAAAAGAGATAAATATTACTTTAATAAAAAATAAAATAAAGGATATGATTTTTAACTAAAAAGATAAGGTGTATATACACTTCTTTCTGCTCTCTAATGTTAACTTGCATAATCATTTATGATTTTGAATTAAGTGGAAGTTTATACCGCATTAATAAACAATATATATTAATTATGCCACATTATTTATATATATATATATATATATATATTATTTAGGATAATATGAGATTGAAAAATAAATATAAAATTGAAACATAAACAAAAGAATTTTTAGTAAAAATAAGAGATAATATCAAATTAAAAATACACATATATTAATTTTGAAGAATTTATTTGTAAAAGATATTTGAAGTAATATCAGATATTTGTCTTTTTTAAACCAATATGTAAATTAACCTATAAAATAATAACATATAATTTGTATGAAAAAATTAAGAGTTATTAAAACTTGTTTTCAATCATAATTATTAAAATTTCCTATGGCTTTTTATAAAAGAAAAAAAAATTAAGAGATTAGAAAACAGCTCAATATAACATTAAAGGATGAATTAAAAAAATAGAGAAAATATGAATATTTAGTCACCTTTGATGTTTTGTTGGTTCATGTAAACATTTTAGCATCTAATTAAAATTTCTTAAAAAGAGAAGAGAGAAAAAGAAGAGAGAAAGTGTAGAAATTGATTGATTTGAGATTTTACCAGACACTTTTACCATTACCACGAGATTTTGCAATGGGAAAAATTGAGTTTACCGTGGAAATAATAAAATAATGAAACACGGTCTACATGGGAGGCAATTTCGCGGTCCTTACCCAATACACAGTTGGAGTGGATTTTCAACGACAAGACAACGCTCTCTCACAAAACCAAAAAAACTCTTGCTCTGTTTTCTTCTGCCTTTGCTATGAGTTCAGATGCGATTAGAGAACGAGTTGCATCTACCGTGGTACGTTTTTCCCTCTTTTTCCTCTCAGTTCAAACCCTAAGTTAACCATAGAAGTATCTTTATAAACTATAAATATACTTTGTAATGCTTCTGGAACTTTCTGCACTTCTTTCCGTCTTTTCAGATTTGATTTCCTTAGTATCGATTGAATCCTAACGTAGGAATGCGTGATATAGCAATTATTTAAGCAACGTTTTTGTCGAATTTTTAACTGCAAAAAGAGAATGCGAGTGAAAGTGAGATCGGTTGTTTCAAACTCGATCGTCAGTGTAATTGTGGATCACTAGCCTGGAAATTAGACAGAGTTTTGTTGTGTAGTTTGGGAATTTACAAGGCGTTGTGGCAATCACGTGCATCATTTAATCTATTTTGCAGCATCAGAAATCGATAAAGAAATGCAAGTTGTTGTATGGAGAGTGTGGTGAATGTTTGCTATGTTGGTCGAAGCTTAGAAATTGAAAATGAAACTGTTCCTGAACATAAACCGCTATAAGTAGATGCTCTTTGTTCAATACTAGTGTTCTTTTGCACCTCTTTTGTCTTTTATTATCCAATGGAAAATGGTCAAATTACACGAGTTGCATGCTAGTGCAGAAGAAGAGGAAATAGGAAAGAGAAGCATTGAACATCTATATATCTATTTTGTTCACCGCTTTCAATTTTAACCTAAAGTTTGTTCTATTGAACTTAAAGACCTTGTATATGTGTATGACATGTTTTTTTTCTTTGTTAACAGGTAGAGCGGAAATTTCAATACAGACAACTTTTGTTTTTTGCATACCAAAGTTTAGGATTTTTGTTTGGTGACTTGAGCTTGTCCCCTCTGTATGTCTATCAAAGTATATTTTCCGCAAGACTGAAACATGTCCAGAACGAGGATGCAATATTTGGCGCATTTTCTTTGATCTTTTGGACTCTTTCAATTATTTCTCTGTTGAAGTATGCACTTATTATGTTAAGTGCAGATGATAATGGCGAAGGTAAGGGCTATTGCTTTTAATTTTTCTGTCAAACTTGGTTCTTTTTAGCTCATTACTATAATTATTGTGGTAATACTAATACATTCAACTTTAACAGGTGGAGTTGTTGCTTTGTATTCACAGCTTTGCAGAAGTGCAAAATTTTGTTTGCTTCCTAATCATCAAGCTTCTGATGAGGAGCTTTCTACATATCGCAAACCTGGCTCCTCAAATGGAACTATACCATCCTCGCCTTTGAAAAGATTCATTGAGAAACACAAGAATACAAAGATAGCTTTGCTTATTTTTGTTTTACTAGGTGCTTGCATGGCAATTTGTGTTGGTGCACTCATGCCTGCCATTTCTGGTAAGGACACGATTTTTACTCTCTCACAAATATGTTAGTGTCTGGTGGGAAACCTTAGCTCATTGATGTTTTATTGTTGTATTAGCTCTATTTGTACCTCTGCTGATAAGAATTCTTTTGTAGTTCTTTCATCCGTTGAAGGCCTGAAAATTGAAGCAAAGATTACAGATAAAAGTAAGAGGAAAAGATGCTAATTTCAATTGACATGCTTGTTATATGACACTGGTCCTATATTCCTTCCTTAAAAAGTATTATGCAAATTTTCTACCTAAACTTATGTATTTATCATTTCACAGGTGTGATGTCTTGTATTTCTTGTGTTCTACTGATTGGACTCTTTGTCATGCAACATCGTGGCTCCTACAAGGTTGCATTCGTGTTTCCTCCCGTAATCATCCTATGGCTACTGACTATTTTCACGATTGGCATTTACAATATAATCAAGTGGAACCCAAGAGTATATCAGGCTCTTTCTCCATATTATGTGTACAAGTTCTTTAGGCTTACTGGAAAAGATGGTTGGACTAACCTTGGAGGAGTATTTCTATGCGTTACAGGTCTGCATCTTTTAAAACTAAAGTTCTGCTTAAGCCTTATTCTTGCCATATTCATTTTGTTTTTCTTGTCGTCTACAGGAACTGAAGCTATGTTTGCAGACCTTGGTTACTACAGACAAACACCTGTAAGGGTATGTGTGGCCAATAAGTATTATGTTGGCTTTCGAATTCATCATGGTTATCTTGCAATGTTTTGTTCATAATTGACCCTTCAAAGAGATACCTAAGAATGATTAGTGTTACTTTACTAAATGTTTTTGCAAGGGTGGCTATGATTTCCTTTGGTCAGTAATAGTATGTGTACTAAGTTGTAATATACTTTGTAGCCTTTAACTTGATATATGTGCCTATTCTATTACACAGCTGATGATATTTTGCTGAGAAAGAACCAAATATCAGATAGAAAGCTTCTACAAAGAAGGAATAATACAAACTAACTTGTATTGCACGTATGTATTAGTATCATGAAAGACAAACCTTTGTTTAAAATGATGGACATGCATAACATGTGAAGGAGTACAGGTTTTGTTGAACTGTAGGTGTAGCTCAATGTCATCTAGAAAGTGATTCTTGATTTGTTAAGGAGAAGTTTGGCTAAAGTGGAATATGTGAAATCAAAATTTGAGTTGATTTATCTGTTTGTTGGGTAATGTAATTCACATAATTTTACCTTCATCTGTGGTCCTTGACATAATAAATTGAGGCCTTAATAGTGATTATTTAAAACAGAATGACAACATTTTTGATAGATTTTGTTTTGAAAATGATTGTAGTAACTGTTATTGTATCCTTGTTACTGTGCAGGTTGCATTTTGTTGTATCATTTACCCATGTCTAGTTCTTCAATACATGGGGCAGGCGGCCTTCCTTTCCAAGAATTTATCTGCAGTGCCTATAAGCTTTTATGCTTCCATTCCAGGTCAGTTAATGTAAATACCAAGAATAAAATATCCCTGATAGGCCATCTCGTGGAATTCTAGAAGAACGTGGATTGAGGTTATTTACCTCAGACAATGGAAAAATATGCAGTGAATAGTGTAAACCTGCTAAGTGTGACTTGGCCACTTACATTGTTTCAAATGTCTCTGAACTTTCTAAACAGCAGTACGTTGAACTGGCGATAAATTGGGGTTCTTTGAATAATCGAATATGTTATAATTTCTACCTCAGTAGTATGTGAAATTTGAAGTATTATCTTTTTATTCCGTGTCATTAGTTAGTTGTCCATTATGAACTGATACCAGCACTGACAATTTGACCTGGATATTGGCCAATTTGTATGGAATAGTTGAAAGATAACTCTTAGAAAGTAGATTTAGGTCTAACTTAATTCTACAAAATCGGGTTGCAGGATAAGATATGCACCCACTTATATTCTATATTATATCTTGCCGGACATCTCGAGTGTGTGATTAAATATTTGTGGCAGGTGACATGATAAGCCTAATAAACCTTACTATTATGGGGTTTGATACCATCTTAGAAAGTAGATTTGGATGTAACTCTATCTTACAAAACTAGTTTGTAAGGTGAAATTTGCACTCATTATATATTACAATTTATTCATATCTCAAGTCGACGTGAGATCTCTAATAACAATTTTACCCTTAGAGAATTCTATATGTGGTGGATGTTTTACTATGTGTTTTTTTTTTCGTAGCTTGTTGTTAATGAAGCCTAAGTTTTCTTATGTTACTTGAGAAAACAAAGAAAAAGAGAACAACATATTTTGAGTTTGAAAAGGTCTCCCTTACGTGGTCATATTTATATACAACAGATTTGTGATACAATGATGAGAAAGGAAAAAGTAAAAAATAAGTAATCCTAGGTACTCTAAACCCATTCTAATAATGTTCTAGAAACTTGAGTTGGTTTCGTTTACATATTCTATTTCTATTAATTTCTATAACTGTACTATGATTTTCCGAGTTGAAAAAAAGTAATATCTATCATGTCTCGCTTGAAGTTATATATTGTTGTAGTGATCTACAGATTAACTGTAGGTGACACTATCTTTTTCTTAGTGAAACTCAACCTCTAACTAGAATGTTATTTATCTTGGGAAAAAGGTGCCAGAATCTGCAACAGTCTATGTCACTTATTATTTAGGATGTAAGTTCCTCGTGAAATTGGATAAAAACGAGGGAAATTTCCTATATTTTGAACAAAAAAGGTTGAACTTGTTACTGTACTATTTTTCATGTATGACAGTCGTTGGTGGACAAATTAGTAGATCCGGTGCCTGCCCGTTTTTCAATGTATAAAAGTCACTGCCAATGGGTTTAGCTTAACTCTAATTGATAAGTTTTGAGCCAAACCTAGCCAATGGGTTAGTGGTTATTGTTTCTTCGTTTTGGTTTTGTACTCTATTAACATTTTTCCCCATAAAAGCAACCAGACTATCCCTGTATTTGATTTTTGTAACTTTTTATTGTGGTGTGCTGTGTATTATATGCGTTTAGAGGAGTATTATATGCGTTTGGGATCATATATGCAAGGAGCTTACACTAATAGTAAATAAACCAAAATAGTTGAGTTGGTAATAATGTCCTGCCATTTTATTTTTATGAGACTTTTGCTGTGCATGTTTTCAAGTCTCCGTCATTTATTTCAGATTTTTTTTTTTTCATTTTTGTAGATGTTCTCTTTTGGCCAGTATTTGTGGTGTCTGCTTTGGCAGTAATAGTTGCAAGTCAGGCTGTCGTTGCTTCAACATTCTCTGTAGTGCAACAATGCCATGCATTTGAATGTTTCCCTCGGGTTAAGGCAGTACATTCCAGAAGGTGGATCCCTGGTCAGACATATATACCGGAGATAAACTGGATTCTAATGATAATCGGCTTGGCTGTGACAATTGGTTTAGGAGACAAGAACCGTATAGGATATGCTTATGGTAAGTTGGTGGATTGGAGAATTGTATTGTTAGATTAAATCACAATATTAGACAATGGAACAAACGATTCCCAATTACACAGATTTAATAATGTGTGTTCTAACTTTCTGTCCTAAGTTGTCAACATGAAAGTTACTATTCAGCATTCTCACTCAACTGCCACTGACCCTCAATTCCCATCATAGGCTGTCTAAAGATAATGTTATTTATAATATCTATTATCTAATTAAAATAGTTTGTGAGTTCCTTTATATTTCTCTTATCCAATATGCTATCTATTCAATATTATTTGATAGTTGAAGGTTTTAGATTTGAAAATCAGTGTGTATCATTACGTTCCACTGCTATGTATTTATATTTATAAATCTGAAAACTTTGCGTGTGTGTCTATATATATATATATATATATATATATATATATATATGTATATATGAATATGAGTAATTGAAAAATACAACACTTGAGAAAATTCAACACTCCCCTCCAGTTAGAGCATATAAATTATATGCACAAGCTTGGAACATGTAAACTGAATTAGAGATTCTCTCAAATGATTTAGTCAAAATATTTGTAAGTTGATCATGGAATTGATAAATTCAGTACTACTCTACTTGGATAACAACTTCTTCTGTATAAAGTGACAATCAATCTCAATATATTTAGTTATTTTACAAAACACAAGATTAGATGCAATGTGGATAGTTGCATGATTATCACAATAAAACTTCATCTATTGGATTTTCACAAAATTTCAACTCTTGAAGTTGTTTGATCCATGCAAGTTCACACGTTGTTAAACCCATAGCTCGGTATTCTACTTCTGCAGTTGACCGAGCAACGTTTGTTTCTTGCTCCAAGAAATAAGATTTCCAGCAATGGATACACCATATGTAGTAGTAGAGCGTCTGTTTGTAGGGAAACCTCCCTAATCAACATTGTAGTGTCTAGAAACTTGACTATTTCCCTTATCCTCATCCCCCTCCTGTTCAGGAGCCCTTTGATATACCTTAGAATGCGTATAACAACATTCTAATGATCAATGTGAGGATCTTGCCTGAAGTGGTTTACAACTCTGACAACAAATGAAAGATCCGTTCTTGTGACATGAGGTAAATGAGGTTCCTTACCTGTCTCCTATATCTCCTAGGATTCGAGAATGGTTGACCTTGATCGACTAATAGCTTTTGATTTTGATCCATGGGACTCTTGATGGACCTACATAAAGTCGTGTTAGTTTCCTCCAAAATGACTAAAGCATATTTTCTATGTGAGATCACAATGTCTTCCTTTGATTGAGCCACCTCAATACCAAGAAAACATTTTCTCTGGAAGTGGTTGAATAAGTGCCTTTTCAATTGTAAAATTTTAGTAGCATCATCTCCTGTAATCACTGTCATCAACATTAACAACTAGGGAGACACATTGCTTAGGAGAAGTATGGCAATAGAAGATTTAATAATATATTTCACTCCGCTTCAGGCCAAGATCCTGTAGTATATGACTAAACTTCCCAATCCAAACTTGAGGGGATTGCTTGAGACCATAGTGAGATCTCTGCAATTTGCAAACTAAGTTAGACTCCCCATGAGTAACAATCAAGAGCTTGTTTCATGTAAATCTCCTTTTCTAGCTCTCCATGAAGAAAGACATTTTTAATCGAGTTGATATAATGGTCAATGGCGAATGACAACTATAGAAAGAAAAAGTCAAACAATAGTGATTTTGGTCACAGGAGACCAGGAATCACCATAATCAAGGCTATAAATTTGAGGGTATTCCCTAGCCACCAACCTAGCTTTTAGATGGTTAACTTTACCATTACTCTCAACTTGAATGGCATAAACCACCGACAACCAACTGGTTTCTTGTTAGGAGGAAGTGGGATTAGCTTTCATGTACCACTATGCTCAAGAGTCTGCATTTTAACATCATGGTTTGTTGTCATCTAGGATGATCAAGTGCTTCATGAACATTTCTATGAACAATGAGTGAGGATAGAAAGGAAACATGGGAGACATAAGGACATAGACGATGATAACATAAAAAATCGTAAATAGGATGAGTTTCAATCGAACCAAATACCTTTCTTAAGGGCAATAGTCCAACCATATAATTATTAGGCTCTGCAGTAGGGTTGTCTAATGCTGAAGGACATGAATCGGGTGACTACAAATGTTGTAGGATCAATTATTTGTAATTGTTGTTAGGTATACTAAGAGGGGATGGAACAACTGCAGGGGGAGTATTTGTTAGAGAATTAGGTTGATTTTCTTTTGGAGTATATAACAGATTGAAAAGAAGGAACAAGTAACACTCGTTGTAGGGAAACAAGTTCTTTTGTGGAGGAAGAGAAGAAATGAATCTCTTCAAAAAGGTAACATCAACAAACATGGAATACTTTCTTGACTTTGAAGAATAGAATTTATAGCCTTTTCGAAGACGAGAATATCCTAAGAAAACACATTTAGTAGCTCTAGCAGCCAACTTATCCAAGTTTGGGGAATCATAATGAACATAACATATACACCCAAAGACCCGAGGGGGAAATATGGGATAGCCGCTCATTTGGAAAAATGGAGTGTGGGATTTGATTGACAAGAGAAGAAGAGGATATTCTATTTAACAAAAAACATGTAGTGAGAATCACATCACTCCAATGGTGTACAGGAACATTAGCATTAAACATTAACGTGCGTGTAGTTTCCACCAAGTGTCACTTTTTCTTCCAACTATTCGATTGTGTTGAGGTGTGTGAGGACATGTGTATTATGTAGAATGCCATGTGAAGATAAGAAGAATGATAGTTCACAGGAAAAAAAATTTCTTGGTATTTTCGCTTCTAAACTATTTAATAGATTTCCCAAACTGATTCTTGATCTCATGGAAGAAAAATACAAAAGTGAGCAAAACTCTTATCTGCCTTTTATTAAGTATACCCAAGTACATCATGGATATTCTTCAATAAAAATAACAAAACATCTAAAATCAAAAGATATAACACAACTTGGACCCCGAAATAATCTAAAAAATAGGGGTAAAACGTTTATTGGAAGTTAAAATTAGCATAATTTTTATCCGTTGTCAACGTAAGAGCTATGTAATTTGCATTCAATAATTTAATATGATATTATTAAAAGAGTTGTCTAAAATAATAGTTTCCCAAATGGTTAGGCTTTCTTGATGATCTGGCAACACAATATTGGATCCTAGGGTTAAAAGTTATGCTCTCCGTGAATAACCTTGTTTTACATTACTTATTGTGTTATAGATGGTTTAATGATAGTGAGTGAAAATAAATTGATGTCCTGGGTCATATTATCACTCACTGCTGTTTTTCAACTCATGATTCTTAATAATATCATTTTTGTTTACAGGGATTGCATATCTAATTGTGGTGTTTGTAACCACATGTTTGACATCATTAGTCATCAACCTTGTATGGCATCGAAGTCCTATAATTGCTCTGGCATTTGCTTTGTTCTTTGGTTCGATAGAGATTATTTTCCTGTCATCCTATTGCACGAAAATCCTCAGAGGTGGCTGGATTCCACTCGTGCTTTCGGCAGTCTTCATGGTTGTGATGTACGTGTGGCATTATGGTTCTAGGAAAAAGTATTTATTTGACATGCATAACAAAGTTTCAATGAGGTCCATCCTTGGATTAGGTCCCAGTCTTGGGATTGTTAGAGTTCCTGGAATGGGCCTTATCTACACTGAATTGGCTACTGGAGTCCCTGCCAGTTTTACTCATTTCTTGACAAATCTGCCAGCATTCTACCAAGTGGTTGTTTTTGTTTGTGTTAAGACTGTGCCAGTGCCTTGTGTGCCGCATGAAGAACGTTACCTCATTGGCCGAATTGGTCCCAAATCTTACCGATTGTATCGTTGTATTGTTCGAAATGGCTATAAAGATGTGTATAGTCACGAAAATGATTTTGAAAATGACCTAGTGATGAGCATAGCAGAATTCATTCAATTGGAAGCAGAAGGTTGCTCTGGAAATGCAGAGGGTTCAGTGGATGGACGGATGGCGGTGGTTAGGACATCAGGGAAGTTTGGGACACGATTGCTAATGTCCGAATCTTCTGGTTTTGAGGAAGGCAACAACATTAATCTTCCTGGAGCTTTGACTGTTACTAGCAGTAAATCCCCGACATTGAAGAGGCTGCAGGCGATGTATGAGCAGGAGTCGCCTGAACTCAACACTGGACGACGAATTCGATTTGAGTTGCAAAATGTAATATATAAAGACCCACGTGTGAAGGAAGAACTCATGGAACTTGTAGAAGCCAAGCGCACTGGAGCAGCGTATGTAATAGGTCATTCTCATGTAAAGGCCAAGTGGAACTCATCATTTATAAAGAAGTTTGCTATCAACCTCTACTCCTTTCTCCGGAAAAATTGTAGGTCCCCTGCAGTAGGTCTAAACATTCCTCAGATTTCTCTGATTAAGGTAGGAATGAATTACCATGTGTAGCATGAGTCGGTAACAATGTTTTGACTGGGGATGTAATTTATGCAAGCAAGAATATACTACTTTGGCAGATTCCACTTGAATGGATTTCACTCAAGAATTTCCTCTTGCCATGTTTGAAGAAATAGCGGCATCAAATTGCCAACATCTTTTGATTTTGTGATGAGCCTGGTGAGGTATCTAAAGTAGTGAATTGGTTGACAAAGGAGTTTTGTGCAGAATCTTATACCTGTTTATTTTGTTAGCCAAATTGCCCTTTGGAATCACGTCTGTCTTGTGAGTTTCGCTCTAGTTTCGTTGAATATAACTTTGCATGTAACATCTACTGCTGCCGCCTGTTTGCCTTGTACAAAAATTTGTTCTGGTTGTTTTTCCAATCTTCCTAGGGAAAACAGGGAAATGAATTGTATTTAGAACGGAACCATACCTGAACTGAAAATGTGTCACGTGCACCAGCATGATGACGATTTTGATTTTGGTTCTTTGATTTATTTATTAATTTTGGCTACTGAGTTCATCTCTCTGGTTAGTTTTGCTTTACTGTTTTTACTTTGACGGGCCAGTTACATCTTATTTCCTCTAGTTTTTTTGCAAAAATATATATAAAGGTTGCAAAGCTCATTGACTCATGCGATAATAATGATGATAGAAGTGTAAAATCGAAACATGACTCATAACTAGTTTCTTACTAACAGAATTATGCGTTTTTTATGCTCATAATTTCATGATTGCTTATATATTCCTCTTTTTAAGGTAATGATATTATATTCTAATTAGGATGGCATCTTATACTTAAAAAATCATGTTTCTAGATTATGTGCATGTTAGAAGAGAAAAAAAAAATCAATATAAAGATACATAAGAGATCAAACCAGAAACTATGTTTAGAAAGACCTATACCTCAATAACTTAAACTAGTTTTTGAAGAAAACCTTAATACAACATAACAAAATATCAACTAAAATCTTGCTTAGACTCTCCTCCTTTAAATTAGCAAGATTGTCAACACATTTATTTTATTTTTTAAAACTGTAAGAAACATGAAAATTTAAAATTTTAGACATAATTAATCAAAAGTTTCATCTTCCTCTTAAACACCAAGATGCAATATAGCAATTTACAAAAGCTTATACCACCAATATAGGATTAGTCTCAATCCATAAGAAGAACAACTTTTTATCCACTCTTAATTCAAGGGTAACATGCGACCATAAGAGGCACTTTTCTATATGACTATTTGATTTGCATGTTAGTTACACTTGATTCATGTTAGTGTTGAAGCAAGGAATTCTAGCTTACACGTACTTCTTGATATTTGACGTCAAAATCTAGAAAAAAAACTCGAATCAGTAATGTGTATACAGTGTAATTAATTTAATTTAATTCCATCTAATATAACCCAAAGCCTTTTTTTATTTTTTTTTTCAATCACATACGAAAAAAAATAACTTTATTTTTTTCACTTTTTTGTTATCAAACAATCAAAAAACTATTTTTTTCCTTACTTTGGGTCGTAAATAAAAAGATATACTTAATTATACTTCTTTTTTTCTTTATCTTATCATGGGCCAACAACTGGACCAAACAAACTGGACCTAAAATATCTTGAAGATTGACCCACATAAGGCCCACTGAGAAATTGGCCTGAGATTTTTCTGCAGTAGGGAACTTTTCTCGTGTATAATTTAGAGCCGGAGAAAAGAAACCTAGTATAAAATCTGAATGGTTGCTACAAACAGCAGCGACATGGTGGAGGTTCCTTTAAAGGAACCATTATTGAGAAAGAACATGTTCTGTTCTTCCAACCAGACAACAGAAGAGAAGAGTGAAGAGTCCATTGTTGGGACGGTAACATTATTACAGGCATAAGAATATGTTATATGTCGATGCTCTTCTCACCACAGTTTTATATTCCCTAGATAGTGCACTATGGGTGAACCATCAACAAACTACATTTCCCTACATCTCGAATATGCCTTATGCACCCATCGCAAACAAATTATACAAATCAGATCTCACAAACTGGTAATAAGACCCATATAATTATGTGATTTTACTAAATTTCAGCAATTATGATGTACCCGAACGTGTATATTAATATCAAAAAGAGTATATGAGTAATATGCGATCTAACTTTTCAGGGCAATTTAGATCTTCTAATCAGTAATTAATTTTATATTTTTTCGTTCTCTTTTGTGTGGTACTATTTCTCCTACGTGTACCAATTCACATCTGTAAAAATAGTCTGAAAATTTTGTGTAGATGCAGCACTGGTATTTGAGGAAAATCGTTTCAATGAAGCTAGAATATGCTTTGATTTGAGGGAAGATTTTATTTGTTAAAAAAACATGTGAGACGTGGCATTACCTAAACCATTGCTAAGGTCATTGAATTGGAAGAAGAATCATAAAGTGGTGAAAGGGACGATTGTGGTTTGTGGAGAATTGGGGATGGACAAACGTCACTCTCAGTCTACCCTCCCCATTCCCCAAACCCTTCCTTCCACTTGTATTCTTTTCCCACTTTCCTTTTTCTACATTTCATTCAAATCCCATTTTCTCAAGTGCTTCCACAAATATTTAACACACGCCCATCAAATAATAAATAAACAAAAACATACATTTTCAGATATTTCACACTATTTCTTCACCCATTATTTTGCTTGAAACATCAACAAAAAAACTCACCATTTTGTAATGAGTTTTAAAAAATTATCTATGGTGTTGTTCTCTTGTAATTGTAAGTAGTATTCATTCCCTTTTGTAAGCTCCGATCTAAGATGAATTTTTCATGTAATGTTACAGTATAAAGATACCTAATTGTACAATTTTTTTTTTCTTTTGAAAAAGTGGATACTGTGCAGTGGAAGTGGTGGGAATAAGATATAGAGGGAAGATCTGGTGGGACAAAGAAGCACACATGCTCGAAGTCCAGAGCCAAGATCCACATGCTACTTTTTTTCTTGGTTGTTTCTTCTATTTTCTTTTCCTATTTCGCAATATTTTGTTGAAAAACAACAACACATTATATTTATATTATCATCTTTGGAAAATGCTGTTTTGTGTTGGTGAGTGGTGACATGGTGTGTGTGTGAGATGAGTGAGCCAATCGATGACTCACCCTGAAACATGGCACGTGCATCCTAGGATCCGAATATCAAAAGGTATATTCTTTCAAAACCTGGGAAATAAAAAATAAAATAAAAGCAACACCCCGTCTTTTCCATTGATATTCCCAAACAAATTAATTAAAAATATTTTGCACTTGGGACTGTGTCTGAATGAAACCAAATTGACTTTCCCTTCTAAATTTTGCGCTTAGAATCCCACACCGTTGATTTTAAAACATAATCTCCATTGTGCAGATCCAACGCTGCAAAACTTGACCCACATTGCCTTTCGCCGGTTTTGGCAAAAAAGGGTGGGCGGTGGACGCGAGGAGTGCGGGTGGGGCCATGTTACAGTACAGGATCTCATCCAACGGTCCAAGTCCAATGCCGTGGGATTACGTGTGAAGATCCAACGGCTGGGAGATGTACAAGATAAGGGAATAGATTCCTCTTAACTTTTTGTTTTATGGTTATTGTTTATGGATGATCTACAAGATTGCATAAACCCAAGGATAAAGTGCTCTCCAAAATTTAGAGAAAATTAATCTATTACTTTTACCAAATATATTCTCCTTTTTTTTATCCTAAAATTCATAAGTTTCGTTAAGATTATATAGTTATGTGAAATATATTTTTTATTAGTTCACGAAATAAAATGCCTTCATCACTATATTAAAAATTCTAATAGACTTTTTGAAGAAAAAAATGGAAATAGTGGGAATTTAATTTGTTTTTAAGAAAATAAAATAAATTGAGGGAGAAATAAAATATTGGTATGATTTTGTTGTAAAGGCAGGAGCAGAGGACAAGAGAATAAAAAGGACGCACTCACACACAAAGCTATCCACAACCATTACTCTCTCTTCTTCTTTCCATGCTTATTCTCCTCAATGGAACAAACGGGGTTTAGAAATCCACACCACACCCACATATTTTACTACGCAAATTCGTCTTTTGCTCCTGCGCGTCAATCGCACGTTCTGCTCCAGAGCGTGGCCTTCACTTTTCCCGTTTTCTCCAAAAAGTGTTCCGCTTTCAACTCAATGCTCTACCTAATACAGGTCAAAAACCAAATGACGTTATATGAACTACTAAATTATTTACAGTTAAACTATAATATGTAGAATGAATAAATAAATTGACGAAAATGGATAAAAATTTAAATATTATTAAACATTTTTTTCTTAAAGATTATTATTTTCACTATTTTATTGTGAATACGAAGAGGCACACTTTGAAGCGATCCCGTTTGGTATTCGTAAGGGCATTTCAGATCCATTTTATGTTGTCTTTTATGCTTGCTCGTGGCTACTACCTTCTAATAAAAAAATAATTCGTCAATTTCAAGGTTTAGATTAAAAAACAAATAAAATTGGCTGTTCTATTTAATATTCTTATGCATGCATATTATTCTATATGTTTTTTATTATATCATCATCATCGGAAATGAGATTATGCTTTTATTATTCTGATCCTTATCCAAAATCTTAAAAGCAATATAAATCGTACTTATTAATTTTTTTCTTAAGCGAATTTCAAAGTCTTCGAATAAAGAAATAGTTTCTCTCTTCTGGAGAATATTTGAAAAGTTAATTGTACAGAAATTTCGGGTGTGAAGCTAAAATTAAACCAAATTTGAAATTATCTAGGAAAATTCCAAAATCACGGATTTATTTTGAATAAAGCAACAATATTTGAAAAAAAAATATTATTAAAAGATGTAGTGGTATTAAGTAAGGTTATTAAGAAAAGACAAGTCCCATAATTAATATAGATTTGGTGTGGGGTCAAAGGGGCGAGCAGTGACGAGACGAGCCGCTACCGTTTTACCTAAAAAAACTCAAAAACATAACGTCAAGTTGACTTAGGGTTGCCTTGTCCACAATCACGTTTCGTCACGCCGCGCCACCCTTAACCATTCTCTTTCTTTCACACTCTTTACCCACCCAACTTATAAACTGCATCTAGACATTATATAGTCTATATTCTTTTTTTTTTTAATTTTCATATCTCTGGTTATTTTAAAAAACCCTTTTTCGAGAAAACATGTAGGATTTTTTTTTTACACAGACGTGTTCAGGATACTTACTTATTAAATAAATAAAAAATGTTTTTTATCGCGAATCGTGAAAAAAAAAAATATTGCACCTTAATGAATGTCTTTACGAATCTAAGAAAAAGAGTAAGAGAATGAAGAAAGAAAAATGATGGAAAGCTACACTGAAGTGAAGTGAAATTGGACCATTTCACTACAATACAGCACAATCTTTGTTCATGAATCACGCCTATCATATATATTATAAAATTAGAGACTTTATTTATTGAAATAGTTCTAAATAATACTTTTTATGTTGATGAAAAAGGGTAGAAAAAATAATAAGGAATGAGTAAGTAGTTTTTAATTTATTTTTTTTAATGAAAAAAAACAAAAGGATAAATTTTAGTTATTTTGAATTACATCTGCACTTCGACATTAAATATATCTTCAGTTTTCGGTGTGATGGATTCTACTGGTAAACCTAACAATTGATTACTAGTGTATATAATTGGGATCACGTTAAATAAAATAACTATTGTAATTTTAGCTAAAAACATTATTTTCGTTTTTGTAGGAAAACCTAACAATTCATTACTAGTGTATATAATTGGGATCACGTTAAATAAAATAACTATTGTAATTTTAGCTAAAAACATTATTTTCGTTTTTGTAGGAAAGAAAAAGTATAGGCTTAAGAATAATTTTTAATTAAAATATTTAATAATAAATAAAAACTAAATTTTAAAACAGATTATTTTGAAAAATACTTTTTTGTATTTATCAACACCCACCCACTTACAGTACTAACGTAACTTTAATTTAAGAATAAATTAATTGAATCCATTACGTACACCAATAAATGATTGATGGTTCAAATTTGATCCCGTGGATCGTTACTGCATTATTGATAGCATCGAACAGGGTGTTTGAAATAGAAATTTAGGATTACTGTGTTACACTTTAACTATTTTTAAAATATTTTATTTAAATTACAGATTAAATTTTCAAAAAACTATTTCATTTATTTAGTAAGATAGATTTTAATTTTTTTCATAAACTAGTAAAATTAATGTTTTAAAATATTTTATTTAGATAAAACTTATATTTTATTATCTTATCCTTAAAATGATAATAAGAAATAGTTATGTCTCATGACTATGTTTTTTATCATTGTTTTATGAATACATTCTTATTGTTTTTTAGCGTTATGCTTATTTATTATAATTATTTAAGTTTTTTATTAAAAAAATAACTAATTCAAATTAAAATGAAAAATAAATTGTTAGACAAATATTGCTTTAAATTTAGTTTACATATAATAAATTATATTGGAAAATTTAAAATAAATTAAAATATAAACTTATACCTGCTAAGAATATGTAATTCCTGAAACTTAAAAAACATTAAATTAAAATAGAAACCTACATATTCTACACAAAAACATGAAAAACATATATAAAAAAAAAAAAAAAAAACTTGAGAGCATTCGTTATCACCTTACAAGAATATAACACACTTTTTTTCTTGTTATTTGTTACATGTATTCTCTATAGCTAAAAACTTGAGTAAGATATTTATCCTTCTTCCTTCAAACTAATGTTATGTCAATTGAAAACATATTAACCCTTTATGAATTTATTTTTATTAAAAATAAAATATACAAATGATTTTCCTTTTGTTAATGTTGCCCCGTTGTTGTTTTTATATGGCTAAGTCTAAATCTCCATATGTAAGAGGTTTTCTTTATTGAATTTTTCAACAATGACTTAATGGTGAAGATCTCAAGAAGGCATCAAACATTTGAAGACAAAGGAAAAATACAAAATGAAGATTCTCAAGAGAGAAGAACAAAAAAAAAAAGTAAAGAAGTTAAATAGGACATTAGAAAGTATAAACATAAAAAAATATATATAATAAAATTGAGACTCGTCCGAAATAATTTTTTTTAAAAATATTTTTCTATAATATTTCAACAATGTCCAAAGAATACTCTAACGAATATTTCTAAAATATTTTCACAAAAATTCTATTGAAAAAACGTCCCCTCTTGATAGTTCTATAAGCTAGTATATTGCAAAATGAAATTATTAGAAAAATATAAATCAATTTAATTACTTAATAGTTAAATTTTAGTTCATGAAATAAAATGAACTCAACTTCGTATATAACTCATATGCTGAGTCATTTTTATTCAAAAGATAATTCATTTCATTATATTAATTTCTTGTTTTATCTTTCATGTTTTAGAAAGTTTTCAAAATGTATATTTTCATCTTAAGAGTAAAAGGCTATACACTCTTAAGAAATATGAAATAAAGTTTTTGTTTTGTAAGATTAAATGTATTCAAATTTTGATGTTTTTATATTTTTTACTGGATAATTTGTTCAATGAATGAACAAAACATTTATTGTGAATTTCAAGATAGTATGTTATTTTCATTCCCTTACCTTATTTATTTTATTTTTATTTTACTTTTATTTTTTTGTTTTTACTTGCCTCGTTATTGGTACCATGAAATGTTTATTATTTAATCAACATAATTTTTTTCAAGTTAGTTGATTGATTTTCAGCATCCATAAGCCTATAAATGATACATGTTATAGTTGAAGTGCTTGAAAATAACTAACCTTCTCTACTTTCTTATAAACAATGCTCTTGTATCAAGGTTAGTTACAAGAGCTTCTAAAACCAAGAGGACAAACAAATAAGATCCTTTAATTTTAAAATATTTGAAGTTTTAAATATATGCTAATGTAAACACTTAGTTCATTGAATGTGAATATGAAAGAGATATTTTTCAAATTTGTTGCCATTCACCTACAATCTATCAAACCTAATTATCAATGGAAGCAATCAACACTAATTGAATTCAAATCCATAACTATATTTACACTAACAAAAAATACCATTAAAAGAAAGTAAACAACTTTATTTTTTATTTTTATGAGTTTACGAAATATTAAAGGAATTAAATAAAAAACTACTTTTTAAAGAAAAAATAGCTTCTTTCCCATGATACTCACTGTGATTTTTCTATAACCTTCTTAGTTGTTCACAAAACAAAAGTTACAAAATACCATATGGAAAATCACCTTTTATACTTCTTTATCCCTAATTTCATTTAAAATATATATTTTATTGTAGTAAACATATAACATAGTTTTAATAAATCTTAAAAATGATATATCAAATCATTTATTCAATTACTTTTATATTATCATATAAAACTTAATTTATATATACATGATACATGACCACACAAATTTAGAAAGTAGGTTTAACACAATCACCCTCTATATATATTCTCTTTTTTTTTTTCTACCTGTTTATTTGTTTATAGGTCTATCTATCAAAAGTTAAAATTTATAAACATCCTAATTTATCATCATGGAACTTATCAATTAACTATAAACTAACTATTGGTTATTAAGTAATTTATCGGCTTCCAATTAACTTATCAATTAGTTTTGTGAGATGTACCCAAAAACCAATTTTTATAAAAATTATTTTATATAATTTTTCTATTTTTTAATGTGTATATATAAACTAATTTTAACTTGTGAACAAATTACTTATAATTATTTTCCATATTTTTTAAATATTTGTCAACTCAAAATGTCTTCAAGTTTTCACTATTAGAATATACATGAGTTTTTACTCTCATACTAACCTTATCTACTATCAATCATATGTTTTTTTTGTTTGTTCTTTTTACTTATTAAAAAAATACTTGATAAATAAAATAATATTAAAAAAATTAACTAAATTATCTAGATAATTAAAATATTAAGAAATAATTACATAGAATATATATATTATATCTGATCATATAAAGAAAAATAATACATAACACTTTAATTATTTTCTATTTATTTGAGTTATAACAATATCTTTTTATATGGATAATTGCCCACATTTAGCTTTATATCTTATATCTTAAGTTTATCTTTGTATATAATCATATTTACAAACTTGTGTTACAAATTTATTTATATATTTTTTTATTAATTTTTTTATCGACTTAGTTAACAACAATTTATTGTTATCTACAATATACATAGAAAGTTGGCATTTTTAATCTAAAAATGATGATTGTTAAGTTATTATTAAGAGTTTTGTGGCAAGCTTTGCAAATACTTTTTAAGATGATATATAATATTGTAATATGTGGGTAATAATTTTACCTTTAACATGAAATGTTTAATCCCATATAATATTTTTCTACACAAACAATCAACCATTAAATGTAAAATCATAACCATAATATTTATGTAGAAATCGATTCACCATTAAATTATCAACTATTGTAAGTGGGCAATTCATAATATGTGCATCGTTCAAGATACTAAAATCTTCAAATTATCCTTTCTCACTCAACTATGACACATGTAAATTTCATGTCAAAATCATAAGTGACAAACAACTTTTGTGTTGATTAATATTTTCTTCCATGAAATGAGGGGCATATGTCATTGACATCTTAACTCATGCATGTATTCAATATATTACCCTAAAACAATCCTTTCATAGCACAAAATACAACTTGGAATTTTTAAGATGAAATATTGATGTAGCGTAATTCTATCAACTTGGAAAGAATATACTTTAAAATATGTGCATCCTTAAAGATACAAAAGTTTTCACATTATCCTTTCTCACTCAATTAGGACCCGTGTGAATTTCATGTCAAAATCATAAGTGACGAATTTTTTTTGTTAATTAATATTTTCTTTCATAAGATGATATGCATATGTCATTCACATCTTAACCCATACATGTATTCAATCTATTACTCTAAAACAATCCCTTCATGTCACAAAATATAACTTAGACTTTTTAAGATTAAATATTAATGTAGCATAATCCTATAAATATATAAATAATATACTTTAAAATATGGATAAATTATGTTATTATTATATAGTTATGGTTGGATTTTCTACATATCTCTAACTTATATATTCACCATCTAATGCAATTACGACATTGCATACTTAGCGAAAATGACATCTAAGAGTCTCATGTTGATAAATAAAAATGACACAATTTGATTTTTTTTTATGCTATGATTTATTATATGTATAAAAATGAATTGTTCTTATATTATGAATAATATGTTATCTTTCACTGTACTAGAGACTTATCATAATTTAGTAAATATCTCATGTTCATGCAAATAATATTTATGTTCTACTTAATATAAACAACATGCAAATAATATTTATGTTCTACTTAATATAAACAATACACCTGCTTATCACCTTGATGATGATGATTCTTTTTAAATCAAAACATATCATTATTATTTATACCATACAAAACAAAACAAAAAATAGTCATTAGACAATAAAACCCATGATAGTAATTATTAAAATTTGAATACACATTTATGATAATTATTAAACATATGATATTAATTATTTGTTAGAACTAATAACAAATTCTTATTCACTTCCCCATTCTTTTATTATTTATACCATACAAAACAAAAACAAAACTATCATAAAACCTGTCATTAGTAAGTAAAACACATATTAATAATTATTAAAATTTGAATACACATTTGTGACTATTATTGAACATATTATATTAATTATTTGTTAGAAAGGTTAACAAATTGTTATTCACTTTTTTTTTATATCAACATAAATTTTATCCATTGATCATGTTTGAAAAAGACATTTTTAAACAAATATTTTCCTTAAGTGGTTGTACAATTTAATATATAAATGAAAAAAGTATTCCAATTAATAAATACAATAAATTCTATAATTATTATCCACAAATTTCTTAAATCATACAAATTTATTAACCTTTCAAATAACACATACTAAAATAAGAATAATAGTTAATAAAAATAAACTTAATAAGCTCAACAACAACAACACAGATAACATCATACTACATACAAAACAAATAACACCAATTCTTTATGCAAAAGCCGCATAATTATGTAGATTTTAGGTCACATTCATCAATACCTCCTACTAACAAGAAAAATACAAATTAAGCATACATAATAGATTAGTTAGTAGAACATAATCAATTGTGTTCAAGAAACCTTAAAATTGATTGCGTGTTTGAATATAATGGATGATATTGCTTTTTGAGCCCAATGGATTATGTTATCTTTTGTATGTACTACACAAAACAATTCCAAACCTAAAATCAATCAAACCATATAATTAACCTACATACAAAACTGGAAAAAATAAGATGAAATTGACTCAATGTTTATATTACTCTTTTCTGTGTAGTTGTTAATAGTTTTTTCAAAAAGTGAGAAATCTATTTTATGAAAACCAATATGATATAAAGAGAGAGATGAACAAGTTTAGCAAAGTGAGATTGAGAAAATAATTTGTCAAATATGTATTTCCAGTTGTTAACACAAATACGAAAAAAATGATTTGAACATAAATCATAGACCAATATAATTTTTCTTTCTTTCAGAGAGAATGAGACTCACTCCTAATTTTTACAAATAAACTAAAACAAACACGATATTCCAATCCAATTCAATCAGATTTATGTTAAATCAAAGTACAAATTTAATACTAATGAGAGGTTCAAGAAACTGAAATTTCAAATGTGGTGTAAGGCAGAGAACTGTTCACAAATTCTGGAAGAAGCAAAACAATTGCTGGATAATAAGGCTGAGAAAAAAAAAATAATTTTAAAAAGAAGAAAACAAAGAAAGAAGAGAAACGTAACCCTAGAATTCGTGTAGTATTAAAATTGGGTGTAGCGTACTCTCGCTATGAACACGCGCCTCTTCTTCTTCATTCATCTCTCACTCTCTCTTTCTCTTCACCGTTTTCTGTCGGCTTTCTCTGTCCACTCTCTCTCGTCGGATTTCAAAACCCTAAGCCACTCCTTTCTCTAACCCCAAATCAAATCAATTCGAATCCAATCCACTCGACGCACTAGGTAACTCACTCTTCCGAGATCTCCGATATTCATTCTCAATTCATGTTAGATTCTTCTCCGCAATCTGATTTTCGTTGCACATATTCATCAACAAGCTACGGAATCATCATTTGTGTGTCCTTTTCGTTTTCCATTTCATTTTTCTTTCATTGAAATCTGGAATTGTATTCAAAGGACGGCCTGTGAATTGATGCTTTTCTTCTTCTGCTCGACTCTGTGGAAACAAAATTTTGAGTTTGATTGAAGATTCCGCGTTTAGCACAATTCAGCGAATTTAGAACGATGAAAATTGAATTGGAATATTTGTCTTTTCTTCTTCTTTATTCCCTGCCTGCATAATTCACAGAAAACAAACAGATAAGCTTAGGACCAATTATTATATTTTCTACTTCAATCTGCTTCTTCCTTAATTTACTTCGATTTAACCGTATGCGATCAAATTCATCATATTTGGGGTACTTAGTAATAATATTTGCTAATTCAACTTGTTCGTTTCTATCCTTATTTATTTATTGGAGTTTCTGATTCCAGGTACTTTGAACTAAGTCTCGGAATTTCCCTCGTTCTCTGTCTGTTTTGCGTTTGTTTTGGTCGATTCTTTCTATGATTTATTTGAAAGGATTTATTTTGTCTTTTTTTTTTTCATGGGGTTTACCGTGTATGCAAAGAAAGTTTATTAGCCCCCCGTCTTCTCTTTTTTGGTTGGTTTTAATTGATTTTAGTTATTGAAACAAGTTAATGGCTCAGAGCTGAAGTAGAAAAAGAGGGAAGAAACAGTTTTCGCACTAATGGTTATATTTATGTATGTTACTGTGCTACCGAGTTGTAGTCTTGTTAATTGTCCAGGCTCTTTTGTTCGTTTTTTTAATGATGTGTTGTTTTGTTGAGGGATTATTATTACATTCAAAGACTGTAGTTATCCTGTGTGCCTCGACATTTCAATTTTTGTTATTTCATGTTTTCATCTCTGCAGTTGCTTGCTCTTAGTCTTCGCTTTTGCTTGTTTTTGTGCTATTGCATCCTAGCTTCTCTGTTGTAATATTTTCAGAACTTGTTCAACCGATACTCTTGGGTGTTAGGTGTTAGGCTGCTGTATTCTCGTAGCTGCTCCTGCTGTTTTATGGAAATACGTCTCATCAGTAAATAGGTGAGGTTCGTTCAAGTGCTCTCTCTCTCTCTCTCTCTCTCTCTCTCTCTCTCTCTCTCTCATTTTCTTGTACGCTAAATTTTGATGCACGTTAGTTAAAGCTTGGCAGACGTCTAAGTCGTCCTATTTTATAATTTTTCATTTAGCATGATAAAAGTTTCGCTGTGGTTTTAAGAACCAGCTGGTCACCAGACTGGTTTCGTCCGTTGGTTCAAAACACAGTATAAAGTGGGGGATCCCTTCTACCAAAATAGGTCAAAAAGTATAAAGTGGTGGTCATCAGGGTCTGATACGCACTTTTGGTGTTCTTGTGACAAACAAACTAACAGAGGAAACAGTTTTTGTGACAAACAAACTTACAGAGAAAGCAATGTGCTTGTTTTATGAAATGCTGCATGGTGTAAAATATTTTATATATAATAATAACTACTGATTACTTCAACTACTTTCACTTGGAGTACTCTGGACAATGACTCAGGTACTCAGCTCTTTCTTCGTTTCAACCCAGTTATTTTTTAAAAAGATTCTCTCTTTGGGGGATTTGGGTCGATTTCTAACACTTTTTGGAGGGGCGGGTATGCAATTTAATAACCTTTTGCTTCATGCATAACTATAACTAAGCTTCTGTTTTGCTGGCCTGTGATGCCCTTGCAAAACGGAGATCTGTGTACCCAGTTCATTTATTTAAGTGTTATTTTTTATGAGTAGATTTATCCGCTTTCTTTATGTTTTATCTTACGTTTCAATTTCTGTGGATAACAATTCTAAAAGAAGTTCATCAATTCTTAAAAGAAGTTTCTGGACAACTTTTTCTTTTAAGTCTTAAATTATAGTATTTTTCTTATTTTGGGCCTATGAACATCTGGTGTTCGGCAAACATAAGTTTATTTTTTTGTGTGCTTTTTGCTTTCTGATGCTATCTATTACCCACTTTTATTTTAGTAAGCGTGCAAAACTTGACTGTAACCTTGTTTATTCTGGCAGATGTTCCAGTTCTGACCATGTGGTACGTGAATAGTATAATTGCTTCCATGGTGTGTTTTGGAAGGAGTCAGACGTTGTTAGGTTAATTTGTACTTGCAACTTACAAACTGAACCTCAGCTTAGTCTTTCTATATCTTATAGATGGATCGGCGTGATACTTCAGGATTTGTCAGCGGGGGTGCATTATACACCTGTAGACACATCTAACCCTTAACTTTGTAGATAAACATCTATCTTTTTTACGCTGAAGTCAGGAAGGTTGCTCTGTTAAATTCATAAATAGGATTAGATATTGTTTCTACAGTGGTTTTCATTGCTTTAATGGACGTGAGGTTGAAGCAATTTTTGGGATTTGCTGCAAATCATTCTGCAAATGCATTCAAGATTTTGGGCAATTCAATGCAAGCTGAAGGAAGGGGCGCTGATCATCACGGTACAGATACCATCTTACGACTTGATTCCCCTGGTTCTTCAATTCCCACCTGTGTGCCCTCTTCTAAGGGAACAAAAAGAAAGTGGGATTTAATTGATGGATGTATGGTTCAAAAAGTCGATTCATCTTTGTCACTTGGGCTTGGGCGTTCAACCAGTTCCTCTGATAGCAAGGGGAGTTCAGCTGCTGCTTGCACAGCTATATCTTCAGCCAAAGATATTGATGAGGAATCATCTATGGATATTGAACTGAACTTTTCTCTCCATCTTGGCTGTGAGAAGGTACAAAGCCAGAAGAAACCTGTTAATTCAAGTTTGAAGACATTGGAGCTGCAGCCAAACTTTGATTTGGAATTAAGCCTTTCCACTGGGCCCTGTGAGTCAGATATTACAAGCGTACATCGAAAACCTTCACCTCTTCAATTGAATATGGAGATGCCATTAGCATTCGGTGGGACACAAAATACAGACGAGGGATCAACTTCATGTAGTTGGAAGACAGGGATTGTTTTGCCATCTTCAAAGACGTCATCGAACACGGGCACTAGTTTTCTTTTAAATCAGGCTTTAAAGCAGTTTGATCATAGTCCCGTTGTTATGGATCTCTCGTCAACCAGACCTAAAAGTTCAGTTACCTGCACTTCCGGGCTTACACAGCAGCAACAGCCACTACGCCCCAGTAATTCTAAAACATGTCAAGTGGAGGGGTGTGGAAAGGGTGCCAGAGGTGCTTCTGGAAGATGTATATCTCACGGTGGGGGTAGGAGGTGTCAGAAACCTGGCTGCCACAAAGGAGCCGAGGGTCGCACAGTTTATTGCAAGGCACATGGAGGTGGCAGGCGATGCGAATTCCTTGGTTGCACAAAGAGTGCAGAAGGACGTACAGATTTCTGTATTGCCCATGGTGGTGGCCGGAGATGCAGTCACGAAGGCTGTACCCGGGCTGCCAGAGGGAAATCTGGATTGTGCATCCGACATGGTGGTGGCAAGAGGTGCCAGAGAGAAAACTGCACCAAGAGTGCTGAAGGCCTATCAGGCCTTTGTATCTCACATGGTGGAGGGCGTCGATGCCAGGCTCCTGGATGTACAAAAGGGGCACAAGGGAGCACTATGTTTTGCAAAGCACATGGTGGGGGAAAACGGTGTACAGCACCAGGGTGCACCAAAGGCGCTGAGGGGAGCACCCCGTATTGCAAGGGCCATGGAGGGGGAAAACGCTGTACGTACCAGGGTGGTGGAGTGTGTACTAAAAGTGTGCATGGAGGTACCAACTTCTGTGTGGCACATGGGGGTGGAAAGAGGTGTGCTGTACCAGGATGCACAAAAAGTGCTAGAGGAAAGACTGATCACTGTGTCCGCCACGGTGGGGGCAAGAGATGCAAGTTTGTAGGGTGTGGAAAGAGTGCACAAGGCAGCACTGACTTTTGCAAAGCACATGGGGGAGGCAAGAGGTGCTCCTGGGGCCATCCTGGTTCAGAATATGGCATTCAACAGGATGGTCCTTGCAATTCGTTTGCAAGGGGGAAAACAGGTATGTGTGCTCTTCATAGTGGGCTAGTGCATGATAAGAGGGTTCACGGAGGTATCTCACTGGGATCTGTTGTTCAGAATCCTCATTCGAGTAAAACAGATGAACTAAAGCAATTACTCGTTGACAAAAACATGGATATAGATATGATGAAAATAGGGAATAGCCTAGGCCCAGGTGCAACCTGCTCTGACTTCAAGCACTGTGAAGCTGTAACTGCTCATGTCTCAGCCAAGGAATGTGGTCACTTGCCAATGTCAGTTGCTGTTCCTGAAGGCAGGGTGCATGGTGGAAGTCTGATGGCAATGCTGACTGGGAGTTCTAGCCGTGGCACAAGCAGCGGGAGAAGTCTAGTTAGCGATCCATCTGAACCAGTCAAAGGTTATCCCGTGCCCCAGAATTGGATGGAAAGCTAGTGATCGTTTTCTTTCTTATTGTCTCCTAGTTAACAAATTTTATCAGCATGTTACATTATTACTCCATTCTGCGTTAGATTTTGACGAATTGAGTTATTCAGTCATCCTTTGAAAAAATTGAGTTGGGAGAATAACCAAGTCGTTTGACAATCTCGTGGAGGGGATATCATGTTAGGAAATTGTACGTTGATTAGGTAGTTGGTGCTGTTCTTTTTACATTCTTCCTTCCCCTGTAAATATTACCCTGTAATGTAAGTTCTGTCAGTGTGTCATGTATTCTATTTAATAATAAAACTTCACTGAGATTGTATTTGTTATAATAGTACTTATTTTTCAATACATGATGGTACTCGAGTCAGACACCCATTTTACAGGCTAAAGGCTTTGTGAGAGCGCATTCACTTGGCTATTCGTGCTGCTATCTTGTATCGTGACAACATTCTGTTCTGTCTTCCACCTTTCTTCTCTCAAAGTTGATTAATGGTCTTTAAGGTTTGTTAGAATTAGGTTCAGATATTAAATACACACACAAATTGTACAATACATGCCAAAAATATTGTAGATATTCCAATATTAGTCACTAATGTGTCAATGTGAACGATGAAGTAGGCGTGATTCTTTAGCATCTAACACAAATGGTTTGCATTGACTGTATTATATTTTTTAATTGATCAAATTATATTATTATCTCTAATTTAAATATTCTATTCTTTAAGAGCTGAACTATATATATATTTTTTAATTTAATGCTAACGGTTCTTTTAACGAGAGAGGCTAATTGGAAATAACTAATTTTAAAAAAATATCCTACGTAGATGAAACTATGCTTTCAATACTTTTATATTTGAACTTCAAAACTATATTTGAAATTTTCATTTTTATCGTTTAAAATTTTTAAATTGATGTTAAATGTTGTGAATTAAATTTTGAAGATATGGAGACTTATGAAAAGGAAAATACATTCTTAATAGTGTTGTTCTTTTTTTTTTTTTACATTCCCATGATTATATCATCTAACATTTATCAATAATATTTACACGCTTATATTTACATCCATCGTTCTTAAATTTTCTAAAATAAACTTTGTTGTTAATAGGAAATTAATATGCATACACATATATGAGAAGAAGGAAAATATATAAAGCATAATATTTTTTTTAATCTTATAACATTTATTCCTATGTAACACATGATAATCATAGTTGATAAATAGAATACAAATCACAGTACATAATTAGTTAGGGTTTTAAAAACTTATAAATATAAAATTCTATTATATACATACATTTCATTCACAACTTATTCATATACTCTTATGTATATAATTTTAATTCAAATAATAATATTTATGAGAAGTGATTAAATCTAAGTGGAAGTGGCTATCATTTGTATCATAACTCATAAAACATAAACATTAGATACACTTATTACTTTGGAAGATTTGTAGAGACACAAAAGAGACAAATGCATATATACTTAATTTAAAAGATTAAGTATTATTCATACATATATCCATATTCAATCAATATAGAAGTTTATCATCCAAATTGATATAGATTTAGGTAATATTGGACAAATTCTTTTATCATCTCTACACAAAATATATTGCATTATTGGGTTTTTATTTTTGTGTTTCATTTATTATCCCTAAAGAAAGATGTTGCATTATTGTATTTTTATTTATTTGTTTGCATCAAATAGTTTTGTTGATTAAAATTGAGCATTAAAAAAAAGTGTATCTTACAAATAAATTTATATATAGTTTTCTCACTTAAAAGACAGTTACTTTTAACTATGAGTAAATTTATGACTCAAACATCCACCAAATATAATTTATAACAATATATAATGATGTTTCTATATAAGTTATGTTTCTATTTTACTTTTATCTATAATTTTAAAATTATAATTTTAATATAATTTTATGTGTTGGGTGCTTATGAAGATTTATAAGGTTGTATGTATCTTTGTGACATGTGCAAGTGATAAAGAGTGACGGAAAGTCAAATATCGTGCTATAGATAACGAAGTGCAATGTCTCGTATGATGTGCAACTGAGACAGGTTATGTTCAAAAAGTAGAAATGCGGTAGTGTCGGGAGAAATGTGTATCGGTTGTGTTTTTTTTTTTTTTTTAATTTTAAATTTAAAAATACAAACTATTTTATTTAAAAAATATATAAACTTAAAATTAATTTATATATTATTTTTTAAATACAAAGACAGGATAAAAGTGTCTAATGTAACCTAAAAATATAAGCTTAGGAACAATGTTTACTAACTCTTCGTGTTACATTATGAAAATCTACGGTAGATTGGAGATTTTGACATTAGCCCACTTACTACCCATGTGAACACTATTCCTAACACGCATAACTAAATCCAGTTTAGTCCAGAATCTAATTTCACTTTTATTGGTGACACATTTTTAATTAGTTAAGTAAATTGTTTAATGCTAAATACTGCTAATATATTTATGTGAATGCGAATAGACTAAGATAACCCACAAGGTTTTAGAGCAGATGCAGTTTATAAAAATTAAAACCAATATAAAGTGTGAGTTATACAAACGACTTTTCTATGGGTTCAGACCTAAACAAGCAACCCGTGTCAAACTCTCTGTGTTATCACATTTAAATTTAAATTATATTTTGTTTTCAGCTTATATAAATCTTATTATTTTTAAACTATTATTACTATGACTATATTATATTAAAGTTAAAATTAAAGTAAATCAAATAATAATTTATATATTAATATTAGTTTAAAATATAATAAAACTATTCTAAAGTTTATATGTAAATATTTATTCCTTGTAAGAAAAAAAAAACTAACATAAAATTATATTCTAATACTTCTCCGAAACAAATTTATATTTAAAAACGAATATATAAATAACATTTATTTATTGTTCACTAATTAATAGTAATTAGTACAGTAATTAAAGATCCCGCAGCAAAGTCCATTTGAGTCCTTGTGCCGGCTACCTAGTTTTAAACCCCGACACAAGTCTGACCAACCAAACCTAAAACTCCGACCACCACAGTTCTTTCCATTGACCTTAGTCCATGGGTAACTGCAGCAGCAGCTACGGTGGCGGTGCTGCCCCCGCCACCACCACTTACTCCGATGAAGTTCCCCGGCGCAACGGCATCACCGTCCTACCTCCGAACACGAACCCTTCACCCCCACTCCCGAAGCCCCAAGAGTCGTCCTCGCTGGGCCGCGTGCTGGGCCGGCCCATGGAGGACGTCCGGTCCATTTACATCTTCGGGCGCGAGCTGGGCCGCGGGCAGTTCGGCGTGACGTACCTGGTGACCCACAAGGTCACGAAGGAGCAGTTCGCGTGCAAGTCAATCGCCACGCGCAAGCTCGTGAACCGCGATGACATCGACGACGTCCGGCGCGAGGTCCAGATCATGCACCACCTCACCGGCCACCGCAACATCGTGGAGCTCAAGGGCGCCTACGAGGACCGCCACTCCGTCAATCTCGTCATGGAACTCTGCGCCGGCGGCGAGCTCTTTGACCGGATTATCACCAAGGGCCACTACTCCGAGCGCGCCGCCGCCAATTCCTGCCGCCAGATCGTGACGGTGGTGCACAATTGCCACTCCATGGGCGTCATGCACAGGGACTTGAAGCCCGAGAATTTCTTGCTGCTCAACAAGGACGATGATTCCCCTCTCAAAGCCACGGATTTTGGCCTCTCCGTCTTCTTCAAGCCAGGTTAGTTTGTTCCTCTAATGTGCTGATTGATTCTGCTTGTGTTAGGTCATGTTTGGATAATTAGTCGGAGAAGGTGAAGAAGATAAGTTGTTATAATTATTGAATTAAGCATCTTCTCAAATTAAAATTGATTTATTTACCAGTTAAAATAAGTTTTTTGAAAATGCTGAACTAGAAAACTCATAACATCTTAATTCTAACATGAGCTTTCTCATTTAACTTATTCAAAAGTTTACTTGCATGCATTGATTTTTAAGGTTATGTTATGTTTCTTTTGATCTCTTGTTAGTGTTTATTGTGAAATTTATGAAAGTGTGGGGTTGTTGCAATCGTTGACTTGGAGAGTTGGGTTCTGAGAACAGGAGATGTGTTTAGAGACCTTGTTGGGAGTGCTTACTATGTTGCTCCTGAGGTGTTGAGAAGAAGTTATGGGCCTGAGGCTGATATTTGGAGTGCTGGGGTTATACTCTACATTCTGCTTTCTGGTGTTCCACCTTTCTGGGCAGGTAGAACTCCTTCCTTTTTAACTTGTAAATAAATGTTTACACCCTCAGTTTTATTTTTGAATATGGGTAAGCTTGGAACTTCTTTTGCTGACTCAAGACCATGTCGAATATGTACCAGAAATTAGTGTATGATTTTGGTGTGCAAATGTCTATGATCTCTTTCATTTCCATTTCCATGTGTCTTGTAATTCAGTTTATTAACTATTTTTAGTAAATTGAAAGATTTGGTTATGTATCGTGGGAGATTGACTGAGATAATAGATAGGTAGCCCAAGCCATGGAGATGTGTTGGGTAGGCCTAAGCACTTTTCAAAATTAGTATTTTTTAAAATGGGCAGAATAAGTATGCTTTGACTCTACTAGCAAGATAATTATTCTCTGAAAAATAATTATAGTTTTTAGTTAAAATTACGGATCCTCCCATCCTTTGTCTTGATTTTTTTTTTCATTTCGTTTTTTCCTATTCAATCCAATCTATTCTTCCTTAGTCGTCAGATAACAGTTTATTATTATTATTACTTTGTAATAAATGTTTCCTAACAATGTACACTGTTTTACTGTATTTATGTTTGTTTTGAAATTTACGTGTTTAAAAAAAAATTGTTAACTTGCATGTAGTTTCAATGTTGAAAGATTGTATCACATACCTGTATCTGTATTAAGTGCTTTTGCCCCCCAAGTCAATGCAACATAGTTGATGGGATCTATCTTATACTTGCATGAAATCTTTAGGATGTTAATGGTTGTAACCCTTAGACTTGTTTATTGGTGTTATGAATTAACTATCCAGAAACCTCAGGTTATTTGGTGAAGGAGCGGAATGATTTTATCCTTATATAACAACTATAACAACTGCTTGAACCTTCTGCTTTGTTTTCTGAGCTTCGAAAGGATTATGTTGGCACTTTACTGTGGAACTTTGCTTTTCTTGTAGTACTCAGTTTTGAACCTTTCCAATGGTTTTCACTTTGTTTTTAATCTTTTATGTGAAGAGAATGAACAGGGTATATTTGATGCTATTCTTCGTGGACATATTGATTTCGCATCTGATCCTTGGCCTTCCATATCAAATAGTGCCAAAGATCTGGTCAAGAAGATGCTACGAGCTGACCCTAAAGAACGGCTTTCAGCAGTTGAAGTACTGAGTAAGTTAAATTCTACCCATGAACGTAACTTTTTTATTTTTGTGCCAAATGTGGTTTATATTTTATTTTAATCTTGCTGAGACAGAAGAAGAGAGCCATTGTTTACCCTCATAGCGAGGTTCTAAACCTGTAGGATGGATTATGCCGTGATTCAGTGAGGCCGAGATGGCTGGCAACTCTTTGACAACCGTTATGTGGCTAAACTTTATTGACGTGGCTAAGGGTATAAATAATTTTGAAATAAAAAAGTATTGGGAAGAAAGGGGTTAAAATAGAAGAAGGTATTGAGAAAGAGAATGGTCACACATTCAAGGGAGGAGTGAGATACATAATAAAGGAAAAGAAGGGAATAGGACAGAGGAGGAGAAATGGGGAAGAAGAAGGGGAAGAAGAAGAAGAGGAAGAAGAAGAAGAAGAAGAAGAAGCTCTGAACCATATCAAACTTTGAACCATATTAGAAAGAGAGAGGCGTCTCAAAAGGAAAGGTGGAATCAGAAAAAATAGTAGCCTTTTCACTAACAAAATCGCTGAGGTCCATGCCACTGCAAAGGAGAATACGGACTGAGAAGGAGAACGATAGAGAGAGACTAAGAAAATCAGAGAGAGACTAAGAAAGCCAGAGAGACACCTATTTTAATTTCAAATTCCTCTCTAACAGCTTGTTTGATTGAACTGATTTGGATGAATTTTCTGTACAAGAGACTAAGAAAACCAGAGAGAGACTAAGAAAGCCAAAGAGACTCACAACACCAAAGACAACCCTAAACCTATTTTAATTTCAAATTCCTCTCTAACAGCCTGTTTGATTGAACTGATTTGGATGAATTTATTATACAAGAGGATGGATTTAGGGGGATGAAGGTTGTTTGGTTGACCTAATTTGAGATGATGGATGAAGAGGGATTTGCAGGATGATATGTTGGATGATGTGAAGAGATTTGAAAGGATGAAACTTAAAATTATGAAATAACCCTCATAGATAAGATGGAAATTATGAAATACCCTTATGAGTGGGTCATAATTTTGGAAATTATAAAATATCCCTTTAAGTGGGTTTAAGGTTTTCATTGTTCACAAGGGCCAATTAGTAATTTCAAAAATATATCAATTAAAAAAATTAAAACAAATCTATAACATTTATCAAATTATTCTCAAACTTTCACAACCAATCCTCTCAAATCCCTTCAAATCTTACTATCTATCTATTAATCCAAACAACCTTACCATCTACACATAATCCACTCAAATCCATTCCCCTAACCAAACAAAGCCTAAAAGCAGCACTCAATTTAAATAAATTATTTTGGAAAATAATCTTTGGAAATCTGTAACAACCACCTGACAACCTACTTTTAAGAGATAGTCATTATGGAAATAAACTTTTGTATTTATGAAGAAAAAGAGAAAATGAAGGATAAAATAGTGACTATAAAAATTTATGGAGTGTCAAAATATCATTGCCCTATTATTTTTTTCTACCTCACAGCCATGTAACCATCACGTCAGGTGGCTCATTTGGTTGGTTGTTATGACACGAGGTAGTGTCAAAGTATCATTACTCTTTATAGATACGTGATATTGTTAAGAATATTGGACAACTGGAATAGTGTGATTAGTTAAATAAAAAGAAAGAAAAAAATAAATGTCACATCCAAAACATTTCAACCCCCTCCCAAGAAAAATAACAAAAAATAGAAATGTAGGTTAGGACATGTAATGTTATGGCCCATATCTCCTTAGGCCCGATTTTAGTAATATGTACGGTAAGTCAATGGCTGACCCATAAGGATATGATATGACATTTAAATCAATTTAATAGGTAAATCTTAATAGTACCTTAAGACATTTAAAATCATTTTTTAATTGAAGTACGAGATTAAAGAGGTGTAATTAACAATAAATGTAATGAATAAAGAATGAAAATAGGGCCTCATACGGGTCCTAATGAATTGAACAAACTCTATATTAAAAGGATAAATGACGAAAGAAGAAAAGAACAGACTAAGACTGTCTACACTGGCTAAGGATAGCTTAGGGCCATGGGACAGGTAAATCAATCTTGAGTCATCTTCAAAAATGTGAGTGATGAGAAAGACGATGACACAAGAGGAGGAAGAGGTGGTATTTCAAATCTTATAACAAATGATGGCAAAATAATGGAAGAGATGCCCAGGCAAAATGAAAAAAAGGGAGGAAGAGGGTTTGAGGGGGAGAACATGGGGTTCCACTAAGGACAACCTTTAGGGAAGGAGATCTCGTTAAGACACTTGAAGTTTACACTAAGTTATTGTTGCCAAGTTTTTGCACTTGGCAGGGGATCTTCGCCAAGTATTTGCGCTTGGTAGGAGATCCCAAGTATTTGTGCTTGGTAGGGATCGTTGCCAAGTCTACACACTGGGTATGGGTCATTGCTAAGTCCATGCACTTGGTATGGTAGTCAAGAAAGGGGTGAGGTCGAGTCTCAAAGCCCAAGGCTAGGGGGTTGTGTAGTGTCACGGCCCAGGCCTGATCTATGGCGTTCTTGGTAGGCAAAAAGCCGAGTTATAGGAGTGTGTGATCGATTATTCGGCCTCTGGGCTCAAACCCCGATGCCAGGGGGCTGAGTAGTGTCACGGCCAGGCCTGATCTATGGCATTATTGGGATCCAGATACGACACTTAAATCTATCTAGTTTGTGAATCTCAATTACCCCAAGGCATTTAAAACCATTTTTAATACAAATCACAATATTAAATATGTGTAATTAGTAATAATTGTAATGAATAGAAATTGAAAACATGGCCTCATGCTGGTGATAATGAAGGGGGAGAAATGAATAAACATTAGATTAAAAGGAACACTTACAAAAGGAAAAAGGAAATGCTGACTGGGACCCAATGATTCTTTATACTAATTCCTGGATTTACATTTTCTTCTTGCCTAGTGTATAACGTGCTCTTTTCTGTCCTAATTATGACAATCGTCCATGACCAATCTTTGTTACATGTATTTAAATATTTTATTTTAAATGTAAAAACTTAAGTTCATGTCACTTAAAGATTGATAGGGACCATAGAACAAGTGGTGGTCCTGAACCACTTAATAACTTCTCCCTCATTACACCTGTTTGATATACATAACTTTCCACTTGTTAGAGTAGTCCGTGGGAGTTTACACTGATTAATATTTTGCTTTAGAGTGATTGCCACTTTTTTTTAAGCACTAACGCAACATAGTAACATTTGAACTAAAGGTCTCTTGGCAGTTTACTTATTTGAATTAATCCATCTAGCATAATATGTTATATATGGTGCAGATCATCCCTGGATGAGAGTGGACGGAGATGCATCCGATAAGCCTCTTGATATTGCTGTTTTGTCCAGAATGAAACAATTCCGAGCAATGAACAAGCTAAAAAAAGTAGCCCTGAAGGTAAATTATCTTTTATCATAATTTTTTTTTGTTCTCGTCATGAACGTCATTATCAAGTTTTTGGTAAAATATCTGCAAACTCCCACTATATTGAAATCCTTTAGGATTAAGATAGTATACGCTAATGGAAAATCCATAATATAAACAAATAAATATGTAGAAGGCCTTCATAGCTGACTAGATCAAAGGATAGATGCTTGTGTTTCTTTCAGCTAAACTAATACTTTGGCTGCTAGTGAATCCGTCTCCTAATTTGCCAATGTAACCATTCTAGTGCTAGGGAAGCAGCATATTATTTAGTTCCGCAATAACATAGATCCGTCTTGAAGGAATTTGTGTCATAACATCTTCAAGACTTGGTTTCATAGACAGCTTCAGTATCCACTATTCGGACTAAATGGCTCATGAAATGAATTTTATTAATTTATTTTATTGCAGGTTATTGCTGAAAATCTTTCTGAAGAAGAAATTATTGGCTTGAAGGAAATGTTCAAATCCATGGATACGGATAACAGTGGAACAATCACATTTGAGGAGTTGAAAGCTGGTCTCCCAAAACTGGGTAGTAAACTTTCTGAGTCCGAAGTAAGGCAATTGATGGAAGCGGTAAGATTACTGTTCTATTCATTTTTGGTTGTACCTTTGCCTAGTCGTTCTTCCAAAAGATTTGCACTCTTTTGTTGATATCTATTGAGAATGTTTGAAGTTTACATGATATCTCATCCTGTCTCTAAATTTGACCTGAAACAGAGGTTTAGATACTATACAAAATCTGGTCACCCAGCATGTTGTATGAAACTGTTATTGTTACATGAGCTGACAAATACCCATTGTGGTTTGCTTCAATTTTTACTATTCTATCTCTGGTCCATGGCTCACGTTTCATTTCATTGTAGGTTAAAAAGTAAGTAAATTGAGTAACTTAAACTTGGATGGTTTGATGAACTTGCCCTTCTATAGTATCTCAAGTTAAATTTAGCATATCTTAGTAGATATTTATATTTTCTTTCAATGCTAAATGATAGGTACGAGCAAGGAAGAAAGACTAAAAGGAAGAAATTAATTATGAAAAAATTTGTACTGCTGTAAAATAAAGGGTGTTCTGATCCTGCTATGTTCTGTGTACACAGTTATGATAGTGTCTAGTCTCTCCCAGCCCAGGCCTAATTTTAGCCTACCTTATACATACCCTTCTCGACATATTCTGTCTCTCTCTACAAAAAACTCGTATGCACTCCCCCATGATCTGCTGCTCGTTTAGTAGTTAGTAATCTTTCTCTCCCCAAAAACTGATCGGGTGCATTTCATCTTTTTGCCCATCGTTCATACTCCTTAAGTATCTTGGGCCACGGGGCCACTTAACTTAACTACTATCTGTAGCTTGGCTACCCATAGCTAAGTTTGTTTGTGTATGCGTGTGAAATACCGTTAAACTTATTCTGTGCAAGCTGATCCTGTTTTGCTTAGTTATCTGTATCCAAAACCTAGGTTTGCATTTGTGATGCACTTGATGCTAAACTAATGGAGATTTGCTCCCCATAGCTAATTATCTCTCCGAGCCCATCTACATACCATATATACAGTTAGCTCTTTCTTTGCAATGTCGTCTCCTGTCCTGTAGATAATCATGAGCATCTAATCCTTGTTTTGCACTTATTAAGAACTTGATGCTTTATGCATCTATGTGCTGTGTGTAATAATTGCTGACAGGAGACGCCAAGATGGATAGTATGTTCATTTCGTGATCACTAGTCTGTCACTTCTCTTGATTCTACTATTTTTTTATATGATTGTAATTATTTGGTTCTCAGGCTGATGTAGATGGAAATGGAACCATTGATTACATTGAATTTATAACTGCTACCATGCACTTGAATAGAATGGAAAGAGAGGATCATCTATATAAAGCCTTTGAATATTTTGACAATGATAAGAGCGGGTAATCTCATTTATTTTTTATTCATAATTTATACTTTAGCAACATTCTCACCTTAAATGTTGATTTTTGTGTTGGTTTTCTTCTTGTTGCTTCTATATAGTTACATCACAATGGAAGAGTTGGAATCTGCCCTCAAGAAGTATAATATGGGTGATGAGAAAACAATAAAGGAGATCATTGCCGAAGTTGATACCGACCATGTAATTAATTTCTTTTTACTCTTTTTTGCTCCCTCTATATCCATATATTTTTTTAGCATAATCATAATCACATTCACATTCAACAATAATGTCATTCTAGAAAATGCTATAATTATATTGTTGGGTAATACTGCTTCTTCTTTCTTTATAGAACAGGTCTATAATTTTTCGTGTCTTTTTTTTTTTTACTAGAAAAGCTGTATCATCTTACAGGGCAACAACATTGATGGATGTCCTAGTGCGAAATTGTATATGTTTATACAGTGTTGTTTATTTATCCTTTGCAATATTAATTCTCGAATTTCTTGCAGGATGGAAGAATTAACTATGATGAGTTTGTAGCCATGATGAGGAAAGGCAACCCAGACATAACCCACATAACCCACAGACGTCGCAAATAAGTTCTGCATTGCTTTGTTGAGATCAATCTTTACTCTTTTTGGTATTACGGCCCGCTATTTGATTGGGCACTTACATGATATTTGTGGGTCTAGTTGCGCCAGTTTTTTTCCCTACTGCACGAGCAGACATGAGTGTGTTTTCTATTTTGTACAAATCCAAGACAAAACAGATCCAACTTTTTTCTCTAGTGAGGTTAAGAAAGTGCGATTTTATTTAGTTTCTGTTGGTTTACGCAGAGTGTTAACTTTGTATACCAGATAGGTCCTAGGGAGACATATTAGTCTTATGAATAAAGTAACCTGAGAAGGCGGGTATGTCCCAAGTGCCTATCAGGTATAATTTGTAATTAAGTTGATTGTTCTTTAATTCATCAATATGTCAACAATGGCCTGCAATGTGAGAATATGGATATGCATATTGTCTGTAGAGGTACAGGGAAGCATAACGAGAGACTATGCAGAATGTTGAAAATGGTCAACGAAACAAATTTTGTAAAGAGGTATTTGCTGAAGAAAAATAGAAAGACCAATGCAAATGAAAATATAGGAAATAAAATCTGAGGACTAAATATCTATTTTATATATATATATAAATGTCATAATGCAAAATTTATTATGCATTCCAAGAAAAAAAGGAAAAGAGGAGAAATAATATTTTATTGGAAAAAACTCGTTTGGCAAAAAATTACGCCTGGTTGACAACAATGAAATAAAATTAAAATTTGAAGAATATTCACTGAAGTTGGCACGAGTTTACGAAAAAATGAGAGGGAGTGTTTGAGCTATTAACTGAGCGAGTGCGTAAGGGAAAGTGAAATAGGTGCATTTCGAGAAAGTGTGAAGTAGATATGAGAAGGAGGTTGCGGTGTCGGAATGGTTAAAGGAGAAAAAATATAGGTTTAAATGGAAACAAAATTGAGAACAGCAAATGGAAAAAAACCAAGCAAGTTGTGAAAAGAGACATCGTACCGCTATCCAAAAACCATATCGTTCGTTTGACCTCTGGTCTCCAAACTCCAAACCACCACAGCTCCAACATCTACGATGACACTTACTTATCCTACTAATCTTCTTTTTACTTTCAAGAATCCTAAAACTCTAAAAAAAATTATTTCTTTAACACAGTCAGCATTTCCAACTAAAAGATTATTTTCTTTGCCAACTCATCATCATGTGGTAACGTAACGTTGTCAAATAGTTAACATGTCATCTGGTGGTGTTAAACTATCAAAGTCCTATTTTATTTTTTTGGATTTGTTTGGGTTGTGAGATGAGTATGGTGTAAATATTTATTTTATAATTTTTTCTTTTAAATAAAAGGTCTTAACTTTCCTTATCAATTTTGTGTGATTATTTTGCATTTATTTTATTTTTTCAAAAATTTGATAATAGGAAATGTATGTTATTTTTTAACAATTGGTATATGATTAAGTTAGATTGTTACTATTGTTTATTATTATAAATTATTTAGAGGGAATCACATTTAAGTAGGAACAATGGTCATAGAAGAAGGAAAGATAAAAATTGAAAAGTCATGTGACACAAACTTTGGCTTTTGGAAGATACAAATCAAAGATTATTTATATAAAAAGAAAGTTGTATCAATTTCTCTTACGAAAATAACCATAGGACATAAAAGATGAAGATTGAATTTTTTTTATAGGCAAGTCTTTAGAGTTATCTATTTGAACTTATCTTACAATGTTGCATTCAATATTTTAAACCAAAAAAAAAATACCACAATAGTATTATGGAGACTCTTTATAATATGCATGAAAAATTGTTAGTCTCAAACAAAATTCATTTGATGAAGCGATTATTTAATCTGTGATAACACAAGGTATATTAGCAGCTCAACATCTGAAAGAATTTAATATAATCACAAACTAATTGAGTCCAGTTAAAACCAAATTTGATGAAAAAGTATGATCATTCACACTTTTATTTTCTCTACCAAAAAAGTAAAACGTTATTAGTAAAAAAAAACTACACTTTCATCTATTATGACGAAGATGCTTTTAGTTATCATTTATGAGACAATGAATAGAAAAAAAATTATTCTTAATAAAAATGTGATTCTCAATAAAAAAAGAAATATAGGTTAATAGGGACAACAAATATACTAAAAACTTAGAAAATAGTAATTCAATGTATGTAGAAGTAAATGATATCTTAAAAACTCCTATCACGTACCAATATTTTATTTTGAACTTATATATAAGTATGAATAACTTGGGACTATTTTTTATTATATTTATATGTTGGTTTCAATAAAATAAAGTTATTATTTTTTTGTTATATCTTTGTATTTTATTATTTTTTTAATCAGATCTTTATATTTTAGTGAAAATTTTAATCAGTTTAGATTTTTTTACAAATTCAATATAAAAATGAAAATAAGAAACTTAAAATAAAATAAAAGTATTTTGTTTTTGTTTCCTCATATACCTCAGCAAACACTATTGAGTTTTCTACACATAAGTTTGGATCGACATGGGAGGAATACCTTAAAATCATCTTTCATAAATATTTAAATATGATTAAACATATATTTAAATTAGTCTTAGTTATGGATTTTATATAAAATATGTACGATTTTTTCTTCTAAAAGTATTAAATAGATTATCTCTGAACAATAATACTATTTCTTGAAGTAACGACGAAGAAGCAGACTAATATTAAAATTTTGAATAATGCTTCTTATACAATTTCCATTATACATAAGGCTTAAGATTTACACTATATGTTAGAGACTTTAATATGATTAATAATAATAATAATAATAATAATAATAATAATAATAATAATAATTTGTGTCATTAAGAATGTTAGTCATACTTATTTTTAAAAAGTCATTCTCTAAACTATTTTTCATATTTATTGATAGAAGATTTTAATTTTATTAACACATGTTATAGATGGAAATGCTCTTTTACCATTCTGAAAATTATATGACTGATATCACGAGAACAGAAAGAATATTAAAAAACTGAATTAAATAAAATATTTTTGAGAATATTTTTATTAAGTAAAATGAAATTTTCTTTATGATGTAGACTATTTAATATATGTGAATTTCATTTGTTAAAATTTGTGATAATATTTTCACAAGAATAAATTGTAAATGCCGTGGTCTCTTAAATATCAATATTGGGAATGATTAAGTTATGTCTACGTGGGGATAACTTTGATCCATCATTTCTTTCGCTTCTAATTAAAAATCATTAACTATAACAAGTTTATTGTTTTGCATTATAATTATTTCAAAATTATAATTTGTTCTAATTTAACTTAAATTAAATTAACTTGTCCGAATTAAGCGATTGATTGAATTTAATTTTTGTGAATGTGGACTAATATTGTCCAAGTAAACTTAAATAATCTAAATATGATTGTAATTAGTTTTCAATAAGGTTCAAATAAAATGAATATGTTTAAACGATTATATTTGTGGTATATAGTGATGTTTGTGGTATTTGTAGAAGTGCATAATTAATTTTGAAAAAAAAAGGAAGAATTAATTTCCTAAACAGAACTCCTAAAATATGACTCCATATGCCTCTATTTGTAAGATATTTTCAACTAATTTACACTTTTTAAGAAAATTAGTTAAAAATAATAAAATAATCAAAATACATTGGAGGCAATTTCGCGGTTCCAATACAGTTGGAGTGGATTTTTCCTTTCCAAAAGAGAGCAAAACGAAACTCTTGTTCTGTTTTCTTCTATTTTCTTCTTCCTTCGCTATGAGCTCAGATGCGAGTAGAGAACGAGGCGCTTCAACCGTGGTACATTTTCTCCTCTCTTTTTTCCTCAATTCAAACACTCATTTTCTCCACAAACGTTTTGCTATGCTTCTGGAACTTTCTTAACCTGTTTTCCGTTCTTATCAGATTCGATTTTTTCAGAATCGATCGAATTCTAACGAATGAATGCGTATTGAATAAGCACTGTTTGTGTCGAATTTTACCGTAAAATGACAATGTGCGAAGTGAAAATGAGATCCGTTGTTTCAAACTCCATCGTCAATCTAAACGCGGATCACTGGCCTGGAAACGAAATATGGTTTTGCTGTATAGTTTGAAATTTTACAAGGCATAGTAGCAATCACAGGAAAATATATTTTGCATCAGAAATCGCGAAAGAAATGCGAGTTGTTGTGTGGAGAGTGTGGTGAACGTATGCTAGGTGGTAGAAGCTTGGGAAATGAAAATGAACATAATTCGCTATAGTGTATCGTATGCTATATTTGTAGAAGCATTTTATGCAGTATTTGTGTTCTTCCGCATTTCCTTTGTCTTTTATTATTTGGTGGCAAATGAGCAAACTTATCATAGTTGTATGTATGCATGTGCGGAGGAAAAGGAAATACGAGAAAAAGATTAAATATCTATATAATCTATTATTTTGTTCATTGCTTAGCGTAAAGGTTGTTTTATCAAAAAACTTGAAGTCCTTATATATGTGCATAATGTATGTTTTTTTTTTTTTTTTTTTTTTTTTTTTTTTTTTTTTTTTTTTTTTTTTTTCTCAATTAACAGGTAGAACGGAAAATTCAATGCAGAACACTTTTGTTTTTGGCATACCAAAGTTTTGGCTTTTTGTATGGTGACTTGAGCTTATCCCCACTTTATGTCTATCAAAGTATTTTTTCTGGAAGACTTAAACATGTCCAGAATGAAGATGCCATATTTGGCGCATTTTCTTTGATATTTTGGACTCTTTCAATTGTTTCTTTGTTGAAGTATGCAGTTATTATTTTAAGTGCAGATGATAATGGCCAAGGTAAGGACTACTTTTCTTTATTTTTCTGTCAAAGTAAGATCCTTTTTTTACTCATTACTATAATTATTGTGGTAATACTAGTACATTCACCTTGTACAGGGGGAATTTTTGCTTTGTATTCACAGCTTTGCAGAAATGCAAAATTTTGTTTGCTTCCTAATCATCAAGCTTCTGATGAGGAGCTTTCTACATATCTCAAACTTGGTTCCTCAAATAGAAGTATACCACCATCGCCTTTGAAAAGATTCATTGAGAAACACAAGAGTACTAGGATGGCTTTGCTTATTTTTGTTTTACTGGGTGGTTGCATGGTAATTTGTGTTGCTGCCCTCATGCCTGCTGTTTCTGGTAACGTCACAGTTTTCTCATTACAAATATGTTATTGTGTCCGGTGGTAGAACTTATCTGATTGATGTTTTACCATTGCATCAGCTCTATTGCTAATACGAATTCTATCCTGCAGTTCTTTCATCCATTGAAGGCCTGAAAATTGAAGCAAAGATTACAAGCAAAAGTAAGTGGAAACGATGCTAATCTTCCTCCTAACAGTGTCTAATACTCAGAGCTTAAATGATCTACATGAATTACCCGCTAGGGTTGGCCTGTACGCACAAAAAATATAAATGAATTAAATTAATACATACAGACTATATAGAAAAAAAGGTTACATAGTGTTATATTAAATCATGGAATGTACTCTAGAACTGTGATTGTGAATTAGATATAAAGTGAAATTAAGGACCTTAACATAGATAAATCCCCTTATTTTATCCCAAGCTTATTATATATTGCATGCTTTAATTAAAAAAAAAAATAACAGTCTCTTGATTATGTTCTGCGTTATGAACTTCTTTATGAAAGGTTGAATTAAGCTTGCTTTTCATTGTTCTTCAGCATAAGCAAAATTACTGGGGAACAACAAATCTTTATTATATAATCATATTTGGAAGCTCAAGATTGGTTTTATTTAGTTTTAATATTGATAATTCATGTATGATTGCATTTTGTATGATAAAGATTTGTTCTCATGATAACAATTGAGAACAATTCTCAATTGATGCTTGTTATATGGTATTGGTCCTATATTCCTTGAAAAATATTATGTACTTTTTCTATCAAAGCATACATATATATCATTTCATAGGTGTGGTCTCTCGTATTTCCTGTGTTCTACTGATTGGACTCCTTGTTATGCAACATAATGGCTCCTACAAGGTTGCATTTTGTATTTTTTCTATCAAAACTTACGTATATATCCTTTTATAGGTATGGTGTCTCGTATTTCCTGTGTTCTAGTGATTGGACTTTTTGTTATGCAACATCGTGGCTCCTACAAGGTTGCATTTGTATTTCCTCCCATAATCATTCTATGGTTACTTACTATTTTCATGATTGGCATTTACAATGTCATCAAGTGGAACCCACGAGTATACGGGGCTCTTTCTCCGTACTATATTTACAAGTTCTTTAGGCTTACAGGAAAAGGTGGTTGGGTTAATCTTGGAGGAGTATTTCTGTGTGTTACAGGTCTGCATCTCTTTTAAAAATCAAGTTCTCCTTAAGCCTTATTCTTTCCAAATTCGTTATGTTTTGCTTGTCATCTCCAGGAACTGAAGCTATGTTTGCAGACCTTGGTTACTACGGAAAAACAACTTTAAGGGTATGTGTGCCAATAAGTTAAGTATTAAGTTTGCTTTCGATTTCATTGTTAACTTCCAATGTCCTTTCATGACTGACCCTCTTAATAGATAATACTCAAGAATGAATAGCGTTATTTAACTCGAGGTTTCTGTAAGGGTGATTATTATCTCCTTTAGTCAGTAATAGTATGTGTACTAAGTTGTAATATACTTTTTAGAGTTTTGATGCGCCTATTATATGAAACAGTTGATGTTATTATGCTACTAAAGAACTGGGCAACCGATTGAAAGATACCACAACATACTAATTGGTATTATACTCTTACATATTAGTATCATAAAGACAATCCTTTGTTTATAATGATGCACATGAATAACAAGTGATAGAGCATAGGTAATGTGAATTTAGTTTGGAAAGAGAAAGAAACAAAAAGACGGGGGAAAAAGGACGGGAAAAGGGGGAAGAACAAAATACAGAGGATAGAGAGAAGAGGAGAGAAACAGAGAGGTCAAAGAGACTGTGCACTGCACCGGATTATCATTTCAATCTATCTACATTCAGTCTAGATTCAACTGTCTAAAATACAACAACTCACCTTACTTTTCGGCAGCTACCAAACAACTATGAACTAACAATAGCTTACTGACTAACTAACTAACATACTTGTCTTATTTATATTTACATATCAGAGGGTTTATTAAACTGTGGGTCAATAACATTTAGAAAGTGATTCTTTGATTTCCTATCTAGAACTTATTGGCTAAAGTGGAACATGTGAAATTCAAACTTTGAGTTGATTTACCTGTTTGGTAGTATATTACACACAACTTACTTTCATATGTGGTCTTTTACAAAATAAATTGAGGCCTTAATGGTGATTCCTCATTTTAAACAGAGTAACAACTTTTAGATTGATTTTATTTTTGAAAATGATGGTTGTAATGTTATAATTGTTATTGTATCCCGTGCAGGTTGCATTTTGTTGTGTCATTTACCCATCTCTAGTTCTTCAATACATGGGGCAGGCTGCTTTTCTTTCCAAGAATTTATCTGCAGTGCCTATAAGCTTTTATGCTTCTATTCCAGGTCAGTTAATTTAAATACTAAGAATGAAATATCTCTGATAGGCCGTCTTGTAGAATTCTAGAAGAACGTGGATTTGTATTATCCTTTTGCTCCTTGTCTCACAAATTGTCTATTATGAACTGATGCCAAAACTGACAACTTGGCAAGTATTAGATACAAGTTCTGGCTATGCCTGGCTAATTTAGGTGGGACAGTTTTGAGAGATAACTTTAACCTCTGAGATTATTAATCTAACAATGAAATATTTTAGTGTGAATTCTATTTGGGGTGGATGTTTTACTGTGTATTTTTTCTTCATAGCATGTTGTCAATGAACCTTTACTTATGTTCTAAGAAATTAAGTTGGTTTCACTTAGATATTCTATTTCTATTAATTATTATTAATGTATTATAATTTCCCAATTTGTAAAAGTGATATCGATCACGTCTTTCTTAAGGTTCTATATTGTTGTAACGTTCTATAAATTAGACCATTTTGTGACACTATCTTTTTCTAACTGAATCACAACCTCTAACTAGAATGTATTTGATCTTATGTCGAACAGAAAAAGTTGAAGTTCTAGTACATGCATTGTACTACTTTTAATTTATGGCAGTCGTTGGTGAACAAATTGGTAGATCAGATCCATCCCCTACTCCTATTATTCAACGTGTCAAAGCCATTGTCAATCCATGCATGGGTTTATTGTTCCTTGTGGTTTTGTACTCTTTTAACATTTTTCCCCATAAAAAACCCACTTAGACAATCCATGCTTCTAGTTTTCTTAACTTTTGACGTTAGTGTGCCGTGTATATATGCTTTCAGTGGAATAAAATCACCATTTACTTTTAGCACTTGTATCATGTACGCAAGAAACTTACTTTAATGGTTAATGAAGCAAAATAATTGAGCTCGTAATAATGTCCTGTCATATTTTTTTATGACTGCAGTAGTTGCTTTCTAGTATCCGATTATATTTTGGAATTTCTTTTGTCATTTTTGTAGATGTGCTATTTTGGCCAGTATTTGTGGTGTCTGCTTTGTCTGTAGTAGTTTCAAGTCAGGCTGTCATTGCTTCAACATTCTCAACAGTCCAACATTGCCATGCATTTGAAAGTTTCCCTCGGGTTAAGGCGGTGCATTCCAGAAGGTGGATCCCTGGTCAGACATATATACCGGAGATAAACTGGATTCTTATGATAATCAGCTTGGCTGTGACGGTTGGTTTAGAAGACATAAACAGTATAGGACATGCTTATGGTAAGTTGATAGAGCACCAGTTGGTAGATTTGAGAATAGTAATGTTAGATCACAAAATACAGTGAAGTTTGTTGGCCCAAAGTCATAGATTACTGCAGAGATGAATTCTCTGTCCAAATTGCTAGAAATCAGAACAAATGTTTCCCCCTAATTCCCCTATTACACGCAAATTTAATATTATGTATTCTAATTTTCTGTCCTCAGCTCTCAACATCAAAGTTACTATTCAAGGTATTCTAATGCATAACTGCTTTTGTTAATTGTTTTTTATATTACACAATTTGAAATGTTACTTTCTGCTATTGACTGTTATAACCGTCCCTAACCCTCAGTTCCCATCATAAATTGTGTAACATTTCTTTTTATCCAATAGGCTATTTATTTTAATATTATTTGATATGAAAGTATGATTGAATTGCGATTCATTGACACTGTAAAGCTTTACATTCTCAATGTATAATGCCGTCTATGTCAAAAATAGGTAAAACCTTTACTGGAAGTGAAAATTAGCATAATTTTGATCCATTGTATGCATGAGAAATCTTTAAATTGTCCTATGAAGATTTGACTATGAAATATCATAGTTAAACCTTTCTTATGATCTAGCAACACAGTATTGGATACTAGGGTAGAAGTTACGCTAATAGTGAATCAAAATTAAACTTATTTTGCATGATTGATTATGTGTTATAAATGGTTCAATGATTGTTTGTGAAAATATACTGATGTTCTGGGTCATTTTATTATATTCACTATTTTTTTCAGCTCATGATTCTTAATAACATCATCCTTTTGTTTGCAGGAATTGCACATCTGATTTTGGTGTTTGTGACCACATGTTTGACATCACTAGCCATCATCCTTGTATGGAATCAAAGTTTTATAATTGCTCTGGCGTTTGCTTTATCCTTTGGTTCGATAGATATTCTATTCTTGTCATCATATAGCCAGGAAATCCTTAAAGGTGGCTGGATTACACTCGTGCTTTCTGTAGTCTTCATGCTTGTAATGTATGTGTGGCATTATGGTTCTAGGAAAAAGTATTTATTCGACACGCATAACAAAGTTTCAATGAAGACCATCCTTGCATTAGGTCCTAGTCTTGGGATTGTTAGAGTTCCTGGAATGGGTCTTATCTACACTGAATTGGCTACTGGAGTCCCTGCCAGTTTTACTCATTTCTTGACAAATCTGCCAGCTTTCTACCAAGTGGTTGTTTTTGTTTGTGTTAAGACTGTACCTGTGCCTTGTGTGCCACATGAGGAACGTTACCTCATTGGTCGAATTGGTCCCAAATCTTACCGATTGTATCGGTGCATTGTCCGAAATGGTTATAAAGATGTGTACAGTCATGAATATGATTTTGAAAATGGCCTGGTGATGAGCATAGCTGAATTCATTCAATTGGAAGCAGAAGGTTGCTCTGGAAATGCAGAAGGTTCAGCGGATGGACGGATGGCAGTAGTTAGGACATCAGGGAAGTTTGGGACACGATTGCTAATGTCCGAATCTTCTGGTTTTGAGGAAGGCGACATAATTAATCTTCCTGGAGCTTTGACTGTTACTAGCAGTAAATCTCCGACATTGAAGAGGCTGCAGGCCTTGTATGAGCGGGAATCGCCTGAATTCATCACTAGACGACGAATTCGATTTGAATTGCAAAATGTAATATATAAAGACCCACATGTCAAGGAAGAACTCATGGAACTTGTAGAAGCCAAGCGCACTGGAGCAGCGTATGTAATAGGTCATTCTCATGTAAGGGCCAAGTGGAACTCATCATTTATAAAGAGGTTTGCTATCAACCTCTACTCTTTTCTCCGGAAAAATTGTCGGTCCCCTGCAGTAGGTCTAAACATTCCTCAGATTTCTCTGATTAAGGTAGGAATGAATTACCATGTGTAGCATGAGTTGTGACAATGTTTTGACTGGAGATGTAATTTATGCAAGCCAGAAAAGAATGCCCCTTGGGCTTCCTCCACTGGCTAGATTATGTTACGTTGGTGGATTCCACTTAAATGGATTTCACTCAAGAGTCTCCTCTTGCTTGGCATGTACGATGAATGAGGTGCATCAAATTGCTAATATCTTTAGATTTTATGATGGGCCTGACGAGGTATGTGAATTGCTAAATCGGTTGATAAAGGAGTTTCATGCGGGTCATTTACATCTTCATTGAGTTTGAGCTTCCCAAATTACACTTTGAAATCACGATTCTCTTATCAGTTCCCCTATAGTTTTGTTGAATACAACTTTTCATGCAACATCTACTGTTGTTACCTTTGTACTTGTACTAAAAAAAATTCTGGTTGTTTTTGCAACCTTCCTTGAAAAAAAAAAACTAAGAAATATTAACTGTATTTAGAACGGTAGCATATTTGAACTGCTAACATGCCACGATGTCCCGCAATTTCCAATGAATTTGAATTTTAGTTCTCTGCTTTGCTGCTTGGCTAGCTAATTATTTTTTATCTCCTCTGGATTTTCTGCAAAAAATATATTTCGTTACCTAATTTCTTTTTTTTTTCTATACTACTTTAGCTTTCCTTTTTGTCATGGGTAGCTAGATCCTTATCTACGGTTGTTGTGTACTATAGCCTTTGAATGCAAAATGCACACATTTTGGTTTCATTGGAATATTTTCTTATTGGGAATTGATCACCCTTGACACTTATTTAATCAATTAATTCAATGACGATTGTACTGCAATTACTTGGTAGAGTCAAATAATAATGCTTACTCTGAGTTAATACTTTTACATGATCAAATGAGGATTTATGAAAAATATTTTTTACAATTCTTGAAAAATAGTTGTCAGTAAAAATCCCAAGAGACAGAATTGATATCTAAGAGTTGAATTAGGGTTCCTATAACATTAGGATTAGGGTATTTAAATGCATTGGCGAAACAGTAACTCTAGGTTTCCTCCTTATTGAATTTTCAAAGTTTCCATTTGCTCTATTTGTAGTTACCCGTATTTTTAAATTGTTATTTTGAACTCAACACTTTCAAACTATTTGTTTAAACATATACTCAGGAATTTGTTCTGTTGAGTATGATAGATAAACTTGTTCCTTTGTTATTGTCGCGATAAAGTATATTTGTTTTTAAGCATATTTTAAAACATATCATAAAACTAGTTTATAATATTTAAAACTTGTTATCATTATAATTTCATTATGGAGTTTTAGCTCAAACGGCATTCTGTTAACAATATTTGGGTTCTAAACATAATAACTAAATTATTTGGATGTTATTATTTCTCCTTTTATAATATATTTTGTTTCATTATGTCGAAGGGAGTAGCATAGATTACAAGTGTTTAGGTTTATCAATTTGCTATGCTATGATTTGAATAGAAGGAAAGCATACAAGGTGAGTTTGTTGCCCTTGTGAAACAGAAAAAAAGATGAAAGTTTCATATTCAATTTTATTAATTTGTTTCCCGTCCGATATCTATAAAGTAAAAGCATGGATGGAAAACAATTATTTAAAACAAATTTTATGTTTGATATGAAATTTACAAATCCTATTACTATTCTTGACTTTGATCCCAATAAATATACAGAGTAATCTAATTGGTGTATTTATTTATGATTTGTTTGAAATGACATGGTTTCTTATGAAAGCAAGATTATCAACCTAAGTAAAAAGTTTTATAAATAGGAAATTGAGTCTTGTTTTTATGGGTTGAGTTGTATTTCTATTCGTTAATTTGTTTTGGTTTATTCTGTCTAACCCTTTATTCTGTCTAACCCACGAGTCAAAGACAATATAAGTAGGACCAATCAGCTAATTCATTTTTTAAAATTAAAAATAAAAATAAAATATTAAAGTATTATTTTTATTATCTTATGTGAAGGGTGTAAATATACAATAATACCATTATTTGATAAAATTTAAAACTTAATTTTCAATTATCAGTTATAATAAAATAATTTAATATATAAAAATAATATTATTTTAATTTATTCTATTAGAGGTATTAATTAATCAATTAACACTCACAAAATACTTATAAGATTAGATATATTTTTAATATATATAAATAAAAATTAAATTTTAAAAAATTAAATTTATAAATAGAATTCAATCAAGATTTTCAACCTGTTTTTAACCATTTTGGGTCAACAATGAATCAGACTAAAACTCATTAGCTTGATCCGTTTTTCAATCCGGAATTATAATCTCACTTTTTGTACTTTTATTTTTCATCTATCTAAAAGATGTTCGTTTTTATTTGTTTTTCAAAATTTTCAATAATATATTTGTTATTGTTTTTTGGTTGTATCTTTATGTGTTCTTTAAATTTTTAAATAATTTACGTATATTCCCTATGTTAGAGGGAGAAAAAAATAGATAAAATAAGAAAGCACACAATTATTTTCATTAGTAAAAAATGACTTATAAAATATATGGGATTGAACAATTTTCTGAATGAGTATGCTGGAATACTCTTTTTTATGACAAGTACTATGATTCAGATAGTACTATTTTTATAGTTTTATCTTTGATAATTTGTATAGAGAAGTTAATCACAAAGAAATACTTGCTGATATAAAGAAATTATCAAATTGTATCGTCCAATTATTACAGGAATAGCGTGTCTTTCTACCGTGGCTAGGACAATTTTAGTGTGAGACTAAATACCTTTTAAATTAAGTATATTGATTTTTTTAATGTGTAGTCTACAAAATAATATTTAACACTTTTATTTATTTAATAATTATTTTATTCATTAAAGTTATGTAATTAAATTGACTTTATGTTAAGCATTATAGTTAATCCTTCTTAAATTTTTCTTATTTAGTTTTACGCAAATTCCCTCTCTCTAATGATTGGATTACCCTCCATATTATTTACATGGGAAAATCAACCAAACCAAATTTTCATATTTTTAACTAATAGGATAATGATTTTTTTATTAGTTTGGTTGGTAAAATGCTGAATACCTACCTACCTTAGAGAAGCATGTTTTTCTTTGAATTTGTATGGGAATACCATTTACCCAACACATTGAGATTTAATAGTATTTGTGAGCATTAATATTCCCAGTTTCCCATTGGCCATAGCTGCAATCAAATCTGGTGAGTAAGTTCATTTTTTTTTTTTCTTCCAAAACCCTCATAAATTTGGGGTCAGAATCTGAATACCACAACGACAACGCTTCGTCGGGATATACCATTTCAATGACTCTATCGAGGAAACAACCTTAACCTTGGTCGCTGTCTTTCCTTCTCATTGGATGGAACAAAGTACAAGTGGTAAGGGAAGTTTCAAAGCACATTCTCTTAGCTACCTTCTTATCCTAACCATAACAACCAATCCCCAAATATCAAGCCCTTTTTGTTGATGTAAGGGACTAATTGGGAGGGTGGAGATTGGGTTATTAGCCCTTAGGGTTTATAAATGTTGAGTACCTCTTCTTGTTCTGCCTTTACCCGCTCCTTTCTTCCGATTAAGGGTCTTCCCCGACCCGTCACACTACGTCCTTTTCCCCGGATCTTGGAATCCCATGCCAAGTCTCCCAAGAATGTAAGCATTCTCTGATACTTCTTAAGACTCCTGTTATTTATTTTCTCTTTTTATTTGTTTTCTTTTATCTGCCATTGGAATTATTTGTTATATTTTGTTTAGAGCTGTGAAAAAAAAAAAAAAAGGTTTGGAAAAGTTCTTACCTTTGCCCCTATGAACCTGGGAATCTGAGTCCTCTGTAATTCGTTGTTTTATGGGGGCTGATGAGTATTCTTTTGGTACATGCACACACACATATACACGGAGTAATTGTCTGAACCTGTTCTGTTTTGCTGTTTTCCTTGCAGAGATTGAGTATTCAGTGCTTTAGGCACGATCATCTTCCTCCAGAAACACCCCAACCTGAAGTTATAGAGCACTATTTTCATGAGGAACTGGTGCAATCTGAATTCAGTGACTCCAGTGTTGTCACCAAAAGAGACTGGAAATCATCCCTTCAGAAGGTCACATGTCTATTGTTTACTCTTATGACAAATGGTTTTCCATTTTTTTTGTCGATTTGTTGTGTGGCAATTTAATTTTGGTAGTCATATCGATGAACATGTGTGCTATTGAACGAAATTGAAATCTGCAGTTGATCCCTACCGTCAAGTTTCATGGTGATGACATGTCAAGTAAAATTCACTCACACTAACTTATTAATGAAGGTTTACATTGGGTTTTGTTTCTTCACTGATGATAAGTAAATTTTGGAACGGTTTGATGGAAGTAGCATTCATATATGTTTTAAAATCAAGAGCTAAGTAATTATTTGGTATGGTCTGCAGTTATGGTGAATTACTTAATGTTCTATTCTGCATCCCTACTGATAGATTCTAGTTTGCATTAGCTAAATGAGCTTAATATATACGAATATGAGGGTTACTCTTATCCCATTGGAGAGGCGGCACTTGAAAATAATATACAAACTCTTTAGAGCTTAATTGCTTGAGAGACAACTCTCTGTAGATGTATATTTCTGTACATGAACAACTACAATCATTACCCTTGATTCCAAGGATTGCAACTAGATTGAAAAAAGGAAAATAATCTACATACAGTAAGTGTCTAAGTTTGGCAAGCTAATGGACATTTAATTAAAAATATTCAACATTATCGCCGAAGCTAGAGTATATAAATCATATGCTTCCATCTTTTTAGGTGTCACATACAGACTATAGCCAGGGCCACCCAAAGAAATTTGGTGAAGATGTTTGCTACTTACATACAAATTATACCCAATATCACTTTGTAAGAAGGTAATCTTGATATCAAGTTGATGCAATGCTCAATGGTGAGTGGCTGTTGTGGAAAGGAAAGAGAAACAAAAATCTTTGAAACCAGGCACCTTATCAATGTAATCTTGACCAAAAATTTTAGTGTACCCTTTAGCAACAAGGCAAGTATTTTGGTATGTCAATTGCTCCATCATGCCCGATTTTAGCATAAACCTGTAACAAGCAGTCCATAGAAAAAATTCCATGGGGCAGCGCAACAACTTCACAGATACCATTTTGCGTGTAATGCAGATATCTCTGTTATCAATTCTTGGTTCCATTTTGGGTGAGAGAAAGCTTCCAATAATCTTTGGGACAGACATGGACAGTGGAGGAACAAGAAGTAAAGGCATAATAGAAGGAGATAAACAATGGTACATAAAATATTATAAATAGGAGATTGTGAAAGGAATGAGGACCTTTTCAGACGGTGATTAAATGAGAAGATGTACTATCCTTTCGAACAATATATTGTGGGAGAATGCAAAATACAATGTCTCCTACTTGTTAAGTTAAACTGCGAATACAAAACCATTGTAATTTTCGGGTTCCTTCTGGAAATTTTTAATAGCATTTATATAGACCAGTCTAACAAACTTTTTTTAAGGCCTGAACCTTGTTTTCTTATTTAAATACGCCTTTTAAAAATCCTTAACCTAACCTTTATAATTAACAGGGCTAACCGTTAATTAGGCTAGGCCCAAGGTTCTTGTTGATGGCCGCCTGACCTGTTTCCACCCCTAGTACTGGAGGAGGGTTCAGACTAACAAGGGTTCATCCCAAAGAGTTGAAGTCTGTGATACCAATTGATAAGAAATTTGGAAAATCACACCACAAAAACTAGCTGATGTAGTTGGAGAGCCCAAGAACCGGTAGACCACACGCTAGAATCCCATACTTCCAGTGTGAGACTCTAGTTTCATACCTTGCAATTGAGCCATAACACTAACTAATTCTACCCTTTGTAGCAGCTGGATGGAAAAAAGAAAAGCAGAGCTGTGGAACTGATGCGGATACCAACTTAAAAAAATACAGACAAGCTGTTTACAGCTTAATTTTTTGAGAGGCTACTCTAAGAAAATGCACACTTATATACATGAACAAATATATTCATATCCCGTGATTACACAGGGGTTACTACTAAAATTAAACAAAAGGCAAATAATCTATTAGCAGCAAGTGTCTAACCTTAAGAAGCTAATTATATTCAACGATATTCAATAGACAATAAGTTGATAATCTATAAACTGCATTTTTTTAGTAATTTCATGATACCTAAAGCATTTCATTCTTGACGCCAATCACCCTTTGATCCTCAATCTAACATTAGGATTCTAGAGCCTGAAATAAGTTTGGTCGATAGTTTAGTTCTTCTTGTGTATCAAAAGAAATACTTGTCATCAGGTATCTGTTTTGTAGGAATTCTGTGAAAAGACTTTGTCAATCAAATACCATGTAGTCATTCTGTGGAAGTCACGGGGTATGGAATTATGGGATGTGTTATATTAACTATTGGGCGAATATCTGCCTTTATTTTATGCAATTGACTGATAAAAACAAAGTGTGGTTTTCTTTGTCACGCCAAATGTCTGGTTTGTAGTGTTTTACAGTGTGCTGACATACAATGTATCAGGAAAATATCTATTTTTATTTATCCATCGGAATTTATGGCTGAGAAGAGAGTGTGGTTCCTTTGTTATCCCTAATGGTTGAGTTTAGGCTTAGTTTATTTATTTATGTTTTTGTGTTCCTTTTATGTAGGATAAATCTGGGATTTCAGACTTTGTAGGTTGGAATAAGGTTTTCAGTTTGATTCATGGTAGATTATAAATTAATTGGTGACTGTTTGAGTGGAATATATGTGCAGATGAGACTGATTTGCAGAGAATATAAGTGGGTTTTAGGGTCAAAATCTACTGTTTGAGTGCTGTGTCTGGTACCTGTATTACATGGATTTTGATTTTTTATTTAGGGCAAATTGATGGAAGAATGAAGTAGGATTTTGATGTGGTAATCTATCACGATGTCTGATAGGGCTGAAGATGAGTAGAAAAGATACCTAGGAATTAGTGTTTGGTTGCTTCTCACAACCAAGAAGATTGTAGTTTCTTTTGCTTATAATACATAAAAATGATCTATTATAAGAAAGTATTACATCTGTCTACACAGACCTCAGTTTTTTCTGAAATGAACAGGAGTAAAACCCAATCCAATAGACTCTAGTATTACTAAACCCGTAGGAAAAACTTTAACAATAAAACAAAACTAAGAGAAGCTAAACATGTTAAATAAATACTTCTAAATGATTATGGTCTAGTAAAGTGATGAAATAATTCAGCTGGCACCATTGTTGTTAGCCATGGCAGAATGGCGTGGCAGATTTATTTCTTACCGACCATAGGCTAGTATGGCGGAGGTCTAAGTAGGCGGCACCACAGGCCACAATGGCATGTTTGTGTCGTGGAATTTTGGCTCTTGTCATATTCGCCATAATAACATTGGTTAGCACTAAATTTGAAACTGAATTAGAGTATTAGAATGATTTGATCTGTAAACTTAATGCTTCTTGATTTTAGTGCATCTGCGTCGTACTTGTTTGTCAGTTAAAATATATGAAGCTTTAGATGGTCTTTGCATGTGGAAATATCAAACATGCATCATTGCAATGGACAACAGAGTATTATACAAAATTGTCAATGAAATAAATTTTTATATTTTAAGTGTTATCTCATGTCGATCTGTTTACCGAAATACTTGTTTTATTTTCAGGCTGCAAATGAAGTATTCAAGGTAATTGGTTATCCATGGGTTGTGCCATGGACTGCAATGACTATATTACAAGTAAGTGTTTTCGAAACTTTGAACAAGATGTGACTGAGTAGATTTCTCTTCTATACTCAGTTAAAAATTTATTGGTACATGTGATACGAGTGGAATGGAGATAGAATGGTTCTTGATCCAGTCGAGTTTAATTAAAATTCTAAACAACAAACGGTCAACATGAGGTTGTGACATGTAACATTATATGATGCAGGTTATGCTTCTTTGGACGACAGCATTTTGGTTTATAGGATCTTGGATGATTCCTTTTGCAGCCCATATAACTGGCTTTAACAAGGAGTCTTTAACATTTAGAGGGCAAGCACTATTCAGCCTCGTTACCGATGTAACTGAAGGACTTGCTGGAGTTGCAATTCTTCTCCGCTGTCTTTCTAGATTTCGCCCCCTTCCACCCGATTGGTTCAGGTTTAGCCTGAAAGGCAATTGGCAATTAGATGTCATCATAGGATGTCTCATGTTTCCGCTTGTGAATAGGCTTTCACAGTTCAACCTGGACCTACTACCCCTTTTACCCTCTACACCTGTCACTCTTTCAAGTGTTGAACAATCAATAAGGGCAAGAGATCCAGTGGCAATGCTGTTGTATGCAACAGTTGTATCAGTGTGTGCTCCTGTATGGGAAGAAATAGTTTTCCGGGGTTTTCTACTCCCATCCCTCACCAAATACATGCCAGTGTGGTGTGCAATACTGGTAAGTTCAATTGCCTTTGCGCTTGCACATTTCAATATACAGAGGATGCTGCCCCTTATATTTCTTGGCATGGTGATGGGTGTGATATATACACGTTCAAGGAATTTACTGCCACCAATGCTGTTGCATAGTCTTTGGAATGGTTTTGTCTTCTTAGATTTGATGAAATAGCTTCTTCAAAGTTGTGATTCTCTATCAGGGAGTCTATTGTGTAGGTAGAATTGCAAGCACTAGCATGCGGGGTTATTATGCTTTGGATCAGCATCTTCAGAAGTAAATGTTAGAACACTACCTGGCTGACCAAGTGCATGTGCATGTGAGTAACATGAGTTAATGTGCTCTTACAGTTGTACATTGTAAAAAACAGAGCCCCAAATTTGTCCATATCTGTGCTGATATTTGACAGGTATAATTAAAACAATCTATCGAGTAACTTCTCTCCCTTTTTTTTGAACATTAATTTTGGTTCACATGATGCTCAAGGACGGTTCTACTATATATTCTGAACTCGCTCATCCTTTAGAATTAATCTAATGATAATAAAAAGTACACTAAAGAAGAACTGACTCCACAGTTGGTCATTTAAATGTTTTTTTTTATCCTTTTTATGGTAGCTGCTAACACCAGTCATTTATAAGAGCGTGTTACCAGTAAATGAATATCAACTTATTTATTTATATGAATTATATATAAGAAAAATAGAAGTATGAAAAAAGCTATTAGTTTGACTTCAATAAAATAGTGTCTTTGAAGACTTCGGACTTGATAAAACAACTGTATAGTTTTTTTTATTTTTAAACTATATTTAACATTTATAAGTATTCTAAATTTATAGTTGTATAATACAATGTTTATGTTTATATTTTAAGGTACACATTGGTTAAGGTAGTGAAAAAAGAGGGAAGGTAACGAGTTCAAATCCTTCTACATCTAGAATTTTGTATGGGGTTAAAAAGTATATTTTACCTTTATTTTAAAATATTTTTTAAGGGAAAAATATTAAATTATTATTCTTCCATTAAATAGTAAATAATCATCACAATTTAATTTGTTAATAATATATGTAACTTTTGTTCAAATCACTTAATCAATTAAGTCAAATGATTAAATTAATCAATTTAAGCTAAATGTAGTTATTTGATTACAATAAAATATGAAAAAAATTAACTTAATTATACGTACTTATTATATATTATAAAAAAATTGTAAAATGATTTATGTTAATTTTTATGCGAAGATATTTATATAACATTCATAAGATCCAAGTTTCGCAAAATAAAAGTTCATCATCAAAACCAAAATCTCAAGAGCCTTTCATCTTTAAAAAACTTCATAAAAAGTTACGTTATTCTATAAATATTTTTAATTTTTAATTTTTTAATATATTTGTACTGAAATAATGTGCCATTTAACCTTGACTCTTCATTCTTTTCTTTATTTAATTTTCTTTCCTTATTACTTGGTAGGCAACAAATGGTCTCTGTTGCAGTGGTGATGCTACTTTCCACATCAGTGCAATACAGAGCAATGTATCTATCTACACAGAAAACATGCACCAATCAAATTGTAGTAACAGCAGAAGAGACTCATTTTGGTCTTAGGTAACTGTGCCAGTGTTGGAGCATTTTGCCACAACTTACAATGCATTTTTCTGCTTTTCACCATCATGCCTTCATGCATTTTTCTCCCGCTTGCCCAGTTGGGTTACAACATGCTACAACAAATATATAAGTACTTTCTTAAAATTCATTTTTATAAAAATTAATTTTTGGAAGTTCAATCTAATTAGTTTTTCAAAAATAAAACCTTTTATTTCATATAAACTAATTTTAATTTATAAAAAAAATATTTTTTTATTTTTATTCTTATTTTTTACAAGTATTTTATTCAAACATGGCCTGATATTTATTAACCTAGTACCTAGCAAAACTAGAATAATTATTAATGTAGTCAATGACTCTGATCCCTATCCAGATGCAGTGCTGCTGAATCAGTACCACATTCATCTGCATTTACATTTTCAAAAAGATATTTTTGTGTTTATTATCTGAATGCAACTTTCTGTTTTCAGTATTATTTGAATATAGTTTAATCATAGTAATTCTCAAAAAAGATTACTTGCTAAAAAAGAGAGATTCGAAACATCCAAATAGCAAATGTTCAAGGTATCTAACATGTTTACATTTATAATAGGTTACCATAAGTTTGTACAATGAAAATTTAAAATATATGTTAGTAGGGAGTACTACTATAATTTTTTAAATAAGGTTAAAAAAAGTAATGATTTAAATATTTTTAGCATGGAAAAGAGTTTGTCCAAATGAAAAGTCTATGTCCATTTTCCATGACTACGTGGACATTATTTGACATTTGAAAAAAAAGTATAAAAATTAAACAGATTAATATTTTGACCTTTAAATGCATAGAAACTTTTAATTAAAGAAAAAGAATATAAGCCTTGATTGTCTCTCAGCAAAGTCTAAGTTTTTTATTGTGAAAATTTAAGTTACAAGAAAGTGAAAGTGTATATTGCTTAAAAACAGTGAGAAAAATTATCCTAGTTAGACCAAAAACTCATTGAAATGGTCATCTCTTAGATAATGATTTCTTTCTTTATCTTGAAAAAATTATGAATATTTCTTTATTCTATATTTAACTTCTTAGTCGGTTTATTTTATATTTTATCTTCACTCACTTATTTTATTATGTTTTTGTTTATTTTAAGTTCACATTTAAAGAAAAATATGAATTCTTAACAAAAACAAATTATTATGAGATTGTTCTTATTGATTGAAAACAAAATAAGATTTAACCATTGACATTATAATAAAGAAGTGGTTTTTTGAAATGAGAAGAATCCTCACCAAATGATGCTATTAAATTGCATTTCACTTAAATAATAAGAGAATTGTTCAAATTATTTATTATAATTTAAAGTCTTTTAAAAATATTTTACATTTAGTGATGATAGTAACTGCATGTAAATTTATTAACATTTATATATATAATTCAAAATGTATAAGGACAATCTTTTGTTTTATTTATATTAGTTGACTATTGTGCTATTATTTTGATTATATATCATTTGTTATAATAATAGGTAGTAGAGAGAAAATTTTATGATAATGAAATATTTATATCCTATTTTTTATATGTAGTATAAATTTTCAAAAGATTTTCTTGGTACTATATATATATATATATATATATATGATATATTTATATAGCTATGATACAATTATATAACTTGTTATCTACTGGAGCATGATAGAGTTTTGCATGATATTACAAAATTAAGATAATGTACTCATTTACAGAGATGCTCTTTTGTAATTGTTTTTCATATATTTTTAAATTTTATTCTTCAAATGGTAACAATTGTGTTTCATTGTAATTCTATTCCATGTAAAGGTGTATTATGTTTAGAAAAAGTGGAGAGAATAATTATTCATAGAAAATGAGATAAAAGAAACTGATAATCAAGAATATTTTAGCAGTGTTTAATTATTGGTGGTGTATTACTATAAGAAATTATGAACCGGCATGTGTTCCACTGGTAATAGTAATCTTATCGGAAGATGGAGACATACTTGTGCATTTTGTTTCATTGTAAGATATTATTATATAGCAGTCATGATTTATATCTCATTTTATTTTTGCAGCTTTTGAATATCTTGAAGATAGATGTTAAAGATTTCAAAAGAACTTCATGGTGAAGAAAGGAAGAAGGAAGTATATCCAGAGCAGAAATAATAAAAAACTGTCAAACCGACAAAGAAACCGCCAAAACTCGGACAGGTAACACAGTGAACACATGAGTCACCAATCTTCTTCTTTAAAACCTCAAACTCTTCTTCCAACCCATTCCTGCATCACGCACAAGCCAGAAGTCAGAGATTCCACTTTCACCCTTTGCCATTAACCACCGCTTTGGCAACAATCATTGCATCAGTATCAGTATCAGTATCAGTTATTGCACCATTATATATTACACTTAAGACCACTTAGTTGCACCCCAAAACTCAGAACACCACCAATATCAGAAAGCTCAGTGCTTGTGACAGAGAGAAAGAATTGAAAGAGAGGGGTCTCCTTCTTTTTTTATCTTTCTGTTTTGTATAAAAGTTTCTGCTTTTGCTTTTCTCTCCCGTAGAACTTCAAGCCATGGAACAGAAAAGCATTCTTATATCGGCTTTGGGTGTTGGGGTGGGAGTGGGAGTGGGGATAGGATTGGCTTCTGGACAAAGTGGCAAATGGGGAGCCAACAGTTTTTCCTCAAACGCTATCACTGCTGAGAAGATGGAGCAGGAAATGCTCAGACAAGTTGTTGATGGAAGAGAAAGCAACGTCACTTTTGACAAATTCCCTTATTACCTCAGGCATAACGCGCAAACTCCTGAATTTGCTTCATCTTTCAATTTCTATTATGGTTTAATTTTATAATCATTCACACAAAAACACATGGTATGCAACTTTGCTTCCTTTCATGTGAATATGGAAGATCAGCATAGTTTTATATAATAATGGATAAGAATTAGGTAAGAAGTTAGAGCATGCATATATATTTGATCTGAGTGGTCTCCTTTCTATTTTGAATAAATCTATGAATATAATAGTATGCAAGCAAATAACACACCCTTGGAATGTGATACGTATAGTCAGATCCTTGCCATCCTTACTTAAAAAGGCTTCGTGACGTGAAGTATTACACACACTGTTTGTTTAAGTTTATTTTCCAGATTAACTTTACACAATCTTGTATATGGCATAATCTATAAATCTTTTCTAATAATTTGTTACTGACAAACTGTTTTCTTAGATACTAATCTTTTCGTGCCCTTGTTGTTGCCTCTTGATCTTGATGAATACCTAAAGCGATCACTATATATTATTTCTTCAAAATATGTTCGAGTATAACCCTTCACATCCTATGTGTGATAACAGCGAGCAGACAAGGGTTTTGCTGACAAGTGTGGCTTATGTCCATTTAAAGCATGCCGAGGTTTTTAAATATACACGGAATCTTGCTCCTGCAAGCAGAACTATTCTGCTCTCAGGGCCAGCAGGTTAATTACTTGGAATATGTTATTTTCTACTGATAAGGGTTTGATATTCTTTTATGTTTTTATTGGTACTGTCAAGCTAACTGTATCTCCCTTTTCATGTCTTAAAGAACTTTACCAACAGATGCTTGCCAAGGCTTTAGCTCATTATTTTGAGGCCAAGTTACTGCTGTTAGATTTAACCGACTTTTCATTGAAGGTGAGTGTGTGTGAGAAGTTTTGATCCATATAACTTGTTTCTGGTTCTTCTGTTAATCATGTAAATAATGGCTGGCTTGCCTTGCCGTTTGAGCAGATTCAGAGTAAATATGGTTCTTCCAACAAAGAATCTGTAAGCTATTCCTGATTTATCTTTAATTCCTGTCTAGAATACTGCTGTTAACCATCATGGATAAACATGTTTTCTTTTCTTAACCTAAAGTTTGGTTGCTTGTCTTCTTTTCCGATTGTAGTCTTTCAAAAGATCCACTTCAGAGTCTACTTTGGAGCGGCTATCTGATCTATTTGGGTCATTTTCAATCTTTTCACAAAGGGAAGAACCTAAAGGTACAAAATGGTTTACAACTTCTGACTCTTGGCAAAGATCTATGTTCATATAATCAATCAAAAGCTTTGTCAATCTCTAATACAAGGTTTTTTAGTCTTTTTTTGGTTTCAAGAAAAATGGTTTACAACTTCTGACTCTTGGCAAAGATCTATGTTCATATAATCAATCAAAAGCTTTGTCAATCTCTAATACAAGGTTTTTTAGTCTTTTTTTGGTTTCAAGAATAAGTTTTACTTCGTATGCCTAGGAAAGTGATAATAATGATACTTGATTATTTAAAAGATGCTGGAGAAGACTAGATAGGGTATAGGGTATGTTGTGCAGATAGCTTTATCTGTTTTCTGCTTCATGTTTGCCATGCAAAATGTTTAGTGGTTCATTCTCTTCATTGGGACGCTAGTCTATATAGTTGACAATGTAATTAAAAGCAAGGATAAAAGCCAAATCACTGATCAGGTGCATTAAATCGCAGGCAAAATGCACAGGCCTAGCAGTGGAATGGACCTCCAATCAATGTAAGTAGATGAGCAAATACAACTTTTCCTGTCAGTTTATTTATATTATTGCTGAGTATTTGGATTTTGATTTGCAGGGGAGCTGAATCATCTTCTAATCCTCCACCACTCCGTAGGAATGCTTCTTCCTCTTCAAATATAAGCGGCCTTGCTTCCCAAACCAATGCTACGAATTCAGGTAACTTGAAAGTCCATTTTATTCATTTACTTGTCACGATCTACTGAAAATTCTGTTCTAAATACTGACCTAATCAAGGAATGCTAAAATGTCAGAAGCTTCAATTTAAGAAAAGCCAAAATGAAGAGGGTTACATTATCATCTTATTTTTTTAAATCCACAACAGAATCCACTTTTAATTAGTTTACACATAAATCAAAGCCTTGCTTACTAAGTTGGAGTTACAATCTGTATATTTCAGAAATGGTTTTTATGCTTTAGATTAAGAAATCTGAGAGTGAACTAGCACAATATACAGTAAACTTAAATTCATATTCCTTTTTCCATTGCTTTCTGTATCAAGATTTCTTATATCTCGTCTCACTCTCCTTTCAGCTCCTCTGAAGCGCACAACCAGCTGGTCTTTTGACGAAAAGCTTCTTATACAGTCTCTTTACAAGGTAACACTACTTTCAATTTTATGGATATTTCACCAGAAGAGCATTATCAAAATTGAACATGGCTTTAGATCATATTCCTCCACAGTTCAAAAGTGGAAATTCTTGCAGGTTCTGGTTTTCGTGTCAAAAACATATCCCATTGTGCTATATTTGCGGGATGTTGATAAGCTGTTATACAAATGGCAAAGGATATATCACCTGTTCCAGAAAATGTTGAAGAAACTATCTGGACCCATTGTGATTCTTGGTTCACGAGTAATAGTTAGTGGTAATGACTATGAAGAGGTGAATGAGAAGCTTGATTCACTCTTTCCATACACCATAGAGATCAGGCCCCCAGAAGATGAGTCACATCTTGTCAGCTGGAAGTCTCAATTGGAAGAGGATATGAAGATGATACAGGTTCAGGATAACAAAAATCATATCATGGAAGTCCTTGCAGCAAATGATCTCGATTGTGATGACCTAGATTCCATATGTGTAGAAGACACAATGGTTCTCAGTAACTATATAGAAGAGATTATTGTGTCAGCAATTTCGTATCATTTGATGAAAAACAAAGACCCTGAATACAGAAATGGGAAGCTCGTTATTTGTTCCAAAAGGTGAGATTCATGACATTAATTGCTTGAACTGTCAAAAATTTGGTGAATGACTTTATCGTATGTGAAACAGCTTGTCCCATGCATTGAGTATATTCCACAAGGGGAAATCCAATGAAGGGGATACATTAAAATTAGAAGATCAAGCTGCAAAATCTGAGGTTTGCACTGCTTGACATGTCTTTATGTTGATTTGAGAACACTACCTACCAAGTACTGATATGCTTAAAATGCTCTCTCTTTTTCTTTCTTCATGGACATAAAGAAGCAAAGAGAGGAAGGAACTGATATGAAATCAGGAACAAAGTCTGAAAATGCTGCTCCTGTCAAAAAGGCTGAAGCAGAAATATCAACTTTGGTGGGAAAGGCGGATAGTGAAAAACCAGTTTCTGCTCCGAAAGCCCCTGTAAGCCTTTATAAAAAGTTATTTTGTAATAATATTACCAAGAGTAATATCTTAGGATTTAGAAACAAACACCCCTTATATTCTGCTGACAATGATTTACTATATACTCTGTAAATTTCATGTCATTCATTTTCACTGCATGATTCATTTTCAGGAAGTTCCTCCTGATAATGAGTTTGAGAAGCGAATAAGGCCTGAGGTAATACCAGCAAATGAGATTGATGTCACATTCTCTGACATTGGTGCCTTGGATGAGACCAAAGAGTCACTTCAAGAACTAGTAATGCTTCCTCTTCGAAGGCCTGACCTTTTCACCGGAGGCCTTCTAAAGCCTTGTAGAGGAATACTGCTGTTTGGGCCACCTGGCACTGGGAAGACCATGCTGGCAAAGGCCATTGCAAAGGAGGCTGGAGCAAGTTTCATCAATGTTTCCATGTCTACCATCACTTCTAAATGGTTTGGTGAAGATGAGAAGAATGTTCGCGCTTTATTCACACTTGCAGCCAAGGTCTCCCCAACTATTATATTCGTGGATGAGGTTGATAGCATGCTTGGGCAACGTACCAGAGTTGGGGAGCATGAAGCCATGAGGAAAATAAAGAATGAATTTATGAGCCATTGGGATGGACTTTTGACAAAGCAAGGGGAGAGAATCCTTGTTCTTGCTGCAACCAATAGGCCATTTGATCTCGATGAAGCTATTATTAGGCGATTTGAAAGAAGGTACCTATAATAGTTCTTGACTTTTTATCCATCCTTCATCTTGCCACTACATTCCTACTTTCTCCATTTGTATTCATAGTATTAGTACTTCATCTTCCTTATGTTTAAAGGTGGTAGAAAGCAGATGAGAGGTGCCATATTATAGCCAATGATTGAATTCATAGCTATCTCTAATATATGTGTATGACAACCTAAGACCATGAAGCTGAGCAATATTTTTTATAATCTGAATCTATTTAATGCAGAATTATGGTAGGACTACCGTCTGTGGAGAACAGGGAAAAGATTTTGAAGACTCTTTTAGCAAAAGAGAAGGTGGACAACGAACTTGATTTTAAGGAACTTGCAATGATGACAGAAGGATATACTGGAAGTGATCTTAAGGTTTTCACTGTTCTTTGACATTATTCTTTGACATTGTTCACATGAGACATAACTTTCTTGTAATAAGTGTTATTAAGGTTTTTGTGCTTTTAACTACCCTACTTATTCACTAACAAAACCTGTCCAATGTAGAACTTATGCACAACTGCTGCTTATCGACCTGTTAGAGAGCTAATTCAGCAAGAGAGGCTTAAGAGTTTGGTAAGTGGTAACTTTACTAATTATTTCTAATATATTATATAATCCTATATTTATGTGGATGTGTTTTTCGTTTTTTGGGGGCAGAATAAAAAGCAGAAAGCTGCCAAGGGACAGAATGAAGATGTCCAATATAGTCAAGGAGAAGAGGAAACCGAGCAAGAAAGAGTTATTACCCTTAGGCCGTTGAATATGCCGGATTTCAAAGAGGCCAAGAATCAGGTAACACTGCTCTAACCAAGAAAGAAGTATTATTTTATGGAGTTTTATACCAGATTTCCTTATCGATAAAAACCAGTTATAGCAGATAAATAAATATAGCATTTCTTCTCGAATATAGCATTTCTAATTTTGTGGTAAATGTTGACAAAACTAAGTTAAAGTAATCTGGTGATATGATAAGATTGGCTTTTTATTGCAGTAGAATGTTTAGTCTTGTTCAGTATATATATAAACTGTTTCATCTGATCTATAAAGTCTTGAACCACAGGTTGCTGCAAGCTTTGCAGCTGAAGGGGCTGGAATGAGTGAGTTGAAACAATGGAATGAATTGTACGGAGAAGGGGGTTCAAGGAAGCAGCAGCAATTGTCCTACTTCCTATGAACTCACTGGGGCTGCAAAGTGCATTTTCAATGGAACGGTGTGGGAACATTTTCTTTCACTTTCCGATAATATCTGGCTTCACAGCTTAGGAACTAAGCTATAGCTTTGGTAATCTGCGCAAAGGCTATGAATATGATAGTTACATTGGTAAAACTTATGTTGCCTAAAAAAAAATGTGTTTCAGCAGTTTTTGTCAATCACTAAAAGCAAAAAGCAAAAATGCAAAAAGTAGAGTTATTTATTGGCATTATATTTGTTGTATTGGTGTTTCAACATGTAATATAAACTAGAAATAAGATATGTGTTCCAGTGTGGGATTTGGCACATTTTCCATCTAGATGAATCACATGTAAAGTACCTAATTGTTTTCTCAACCTCAATATAATATATAATATAGATTTTCACAATTCATATAACCAATAAAGAGTGCATTTTGATTCTGAAAAGGAAAGACTTCAGAGACAAGATTTACTAGATTTACTGGAAAAGAAAACAGAATGAGACAGATAAACCATCAAAATCATATCTATTATAATTAAATTATATTGTTAAAAAATTTCAAACTACAAATAAATAAAAATAGCACTAAAAAGATTCCATAAACAGTAGTTATGTTAAATATGAAAATGAAATTAATAGTAAGTCAATACGATATTTTAAATAAAGAAAAAAGATATAACTACAATAATATTTTAAACTCTAAAAGAATAAAATATTATTTAGGAGAAAAAAGAAACATGATAAAAAATAATGCTTAATAATCTCTATAATATGAAAACTAACAGCATAATATTTCAAAAATATATAAGTACAATTATTTGTTGAGGATAATAAGGGGTACGATATTTAGTCATAAATAAAATATTATTATTTTAATTATTTTATAATAATGCATTTTTAATTTGTAGAATATATGTCAATAAAGTAATTGTTAAAGGCACAACCACTCACAATATCTTCATTAAACAATAAAATTGTGAGAAAAATTTATTATTCATTTTCATAAAGGTTACATCAATAACATCGAATAAAACATAAAACATTAACATTAATACTTAAACTCTACAATAGTAAACAAGCACTATGTTTGGTAAATGTAGTACTTTTTCCAATTTTAGTTAAGACAACTATATCATGCTTTTGCTTTTGTTAGTTGTACAGTATAAAGAAAACCCAAAGAAAACCCTACTTTATATATATACACAATAGACCTGTATATAGTTTTTAAGATGTTCTATAAATTAAACATTTTTTATAATCAACAAAATTGTATGGAAAAGAAGAAAGATATTTCCATTGGTACTAAGTTGTAATTTATAAATTTTCTTTAAATTGCACAATAGCTACATATTATATAGAAGAAAAAAACTTCCTATTTATACATAATCTTAAAAATTAATTAAATATTAAGTAAAATATTAAATTCTTCTTGTACAAGAGATTAAATTTCTTGCTTCAACATATATTTTATATATATTTTACAAAACTTTAATTAATATACATACTAAGTCTTCTTTAAGTAATTATTAAATAATACAATAGTGTCATAACTTCTTACTTATACATCTAGATAAATATTAATTAATGATTAAATCAGATATTAATTTCTTTTATATAAATATTAATTAATAATTAAATCAGATATTAATTTCTTTTATATAGAGATTAACACTTTCCTACTTAACTTAAACAACAAACTATATCATTTTGTTAGCAAAAACTATCTATTCATGTTTATTTCCATTAACAACTTTAATTATTAATTATATGTATATATATATATATATATACATATAATTAATAATTAAATAATTTATTAAATAAAAAAAACTGTGTTGCAAATAATTTATTTAAATGTCTAAATTTTACATTAATAGCATTAAATATTACATCAATGATTTATTGGGAAGTGTTCCCTATGCATTATTTGAAAATATTCTAAACTATATTTGTAATTTAATATCAAGGCGGTCACATTATAGAAAAATATATATCTATTTATGTTTCGTTAATATTTTGCATATGGTAGAATTAACATAATACTTTCAAATTTGTCTCTCTCCTGTAAAGAATAAATCTTCATTTTATAGTGCCAGTTACATGATTTATAATTATGCAAATAGAACATAAATTGCATCAACACGTTTCTAAAAAACACATAAGAAAACTACAGAAGCACGTATTGATAATTGCATAAACTGCATCTACCATTCAAAAAAAATTATACAAAATTCCTTTACAGATAAGAAAATCCATGGTGAAAATTTAGCTCCACGAAGAACTGTAGATAAGGCAGCAACAAAGATCCATCACATCACAGCGTCTTAATATTTGTTCATTTTAACGTGTACAGATAAATAATCAAATGATTATGACTAACATGAAATGAAATTACCAGATGCCCACATTTGAACCCGAGCAGCTTTAAGCCTGAATGACCAGGGAGAACATAATTTTGCTATTTTGAGTAATGAACAAAGTCGGAAAACATACTACCAATACTTCTACGAAAGCATTCAAATGCAGAGTATATGTATTCAAGATGTAAATACAGCACAAGAACAAGTCATCCATAAGCATATAGGATTTCTTGAAGGGTACATGTAAGTAAACCAGTAGAAAAATACATAAGATAACTTTCTTCCACAATGTCTAATAAGTAAAGGTCCCTAAAAAAATAAATATTACATGATTATAGGGTTTTGACTGATGCTGAATCTAAATTTAACAGAACATTGATGAAACCCCACTACAACACATTTAGTAGCACTTCAATCCTTCTTTTTATCTTTCAAAGGTCCTTTGGGTATCTTGCTCAAAACCTTCGCATCGAACACTGCATATTGCTTCTTAATCTCCGCAATCGCCTTATCACCAAAAGAGTCCACTTGATCCTCATATTTCTCATACAGCACAGGAACAGTGTGAAGCAAAACAAAAGCTGTTTCAAGAAAACATAGAAATAAGTCACATTGCTATATATACAAAATTCAAGTTAATGAATCAAAGGATAAAGAAACACTACATTACCTATGTAGAACAATGTCAAGAAGTTCGCCCAACTCCCCAGAATAGAGAAAACCCATAATCCAGCAATCACCTAAATAATACAAAACAAAAACCAAACAACTTTTAATAACAGCAAAGGAGTTGGAAAGCGGAACAGAAATCTGCAACATTGCATGACACATAAATTATCGTCATCCCCCAACTCACTAGTGGAAAACTGCCAAGTTATTATTATTCATTGGCCGTAAAGCTAATAGATTGCAAGTGTACAGAGCATAAAATGTAATCAACATACTGATAAGAACTTCTTGAGATCCCTTCCGGATGCAATATCCCTTAACACTGAAAATGCCCGATTAATCTCAATTCTCAGAGCAGAGGCAAATTGTAAAATAGGCTCCTCTGGAATGTGCACTTGTGGGATCTTTGGCGGCCTCCTAATGAAAATAAAAAACAAGCAATTTAATTAACTAAAGAATAATGGACCGCATTTCAGAGAGCCACATAAAATTACTACTGTATCAAAACTGTACTTGTTGATGAAAGTGGATGCATTAGACCACAAGAACAAACCCGCGAGGGCAAGTATTACGAAGTGGCAAACCAAAGTGAGGAGGTGGTACTCAAGCAATTCAAACAGAATCCATATAGCTGTAGCAACTCCGAGTGTCGATGCTGATATCTTCTTATTTCTCCACAGAAAAACATCAGCCGCTGTTGCATAACAAAATAATTTAGTAAAAAAAAAAAACACAAATTCAAAAAACCCCGAAAACCCAATATTATTAATTGAATGTTAAATTCAGATTAATTTATATTGGATAAATCAAGAAGCAATATTATAGTCAAGATGGGTCCTCAATGATTGACTCCGCAAATTAAAAACAGGGAAAAAAGAGTACAAATTAAACAACGTCAAAAAATCCATCACCGATCACAGCTAGAATGTTCGATCTTTTAGAGCACATGCATTAATTGGGGAGATTTTGAAAAAAAAAAATAGCAACTGGAGGAACAGGGGATAGCAGATCTAAACCCTAAGCTCTCTCTCAATTTCTTTTATCCATCAAAGTCGTTCAAAAAAAGGGATATTAGAAACCAGAACAATGATCGGAACAACCAAGATCTCACCTAAAACCTCATAAACCCTAGACCGACTATAGCCCAACTAAAGTATATAACTCAAAAGCAAGAAACAGATTCTTGATTCAGAATTAAAGAAAGTAAATGGACTCGTAGCATAGAAATTGGGAAGACAAAACACGAACTGGTAGAAATTAAGAATGAAGAAAATTCAGAAAAGGCAATCGCATACGTTTTCCACCGCCAAGAACATGGTGAATGGGCTTTTCCCTGCCGAAAAGCCTAAAAACCTTTGACTTCAAGGATTCAGAGGGCCCGGTTTTCTCGTTGTCGGAATCCGACGAAGACGAGGAATCGTGGTCGTGGATCTTCCCGGAAATCTTGTCCAACAAGGATTCACCCTTGGCCTCCTCGTGCTCGTGGTGCTCCGCCATCACAGAATCGCAGATCAATGGAAGCGTCTAGAAGGAATAAGAAACTCCCCTTTTCACCAAGAGACAGAGAGAGAGAGAGAGAGAGTGTGTTTTTGTGTGTGCTAAATCAAAAGTAACCCTCGTTGTCTAACATTTCCACTCTAAATAGCACGGCTGATCATGATCAATGCATCTCGGCCGTTCGATTGTGGGACCCAAAATATCATTAACCGAGTTCGGGTCCGAAAATGTGACCCGACCCGATATGAGTCTGGTCTCGCAAGCGCGAAGGGACCCGAGCCGTTAATAAGCTTAATTTAAATGACATGAATTTGGACGCGTGGCATGAACTCCGTCACCGGTGCTTCAAAGTCACACACGCGGTTCAACAAACAAAATATCGCCTTATAGCAGCACACAGATCTGCGACACGTAGGACTTTTTCTGTGGGGACCACCTTACTAGATTCCCGTGTACAATACTTCTTAATTTAAAAATATATGAAGATTTGAATCTAGAATAAAGAAAACAACTTAGCTCTTAAGAAAATGAGAGTAAACGTAGGAACGAACTTACGGCCCGGCCCATGAATGGAGAAGGTTGTTGGAGCATTTGTTAATAGACAATTAGCAGAATCTTCGGGGTGCATGTAAAGCAAAAGTGGGAGCAGTATGCGTGATACGTGTCCCACATCCATGAGAATACCTTGTGATTCATTTTGAGTTAGCCCACTCCCATTGGTATCATCACCTCCCACTGTGGAGTTTACTTTCAAGATGAAATCGAATTCATCGTTGGAGTTAACAACAAATTACATATATCAAGATCAAACCCAAACCACCGACTGCTCTTACTGCTGCAAATTCATTCCAAGTTGTCATTATCACCATTTCCTCAACTGCTACGAGGCGATTTGTCAAACAGAGGAAGTGCACTCCAAATCAAATTCGCATGTAATCAATCGGTAGCATCTAAAAGAGTTGACAAAAAACTATTCATCCAATTCCATACTTTAATTGGAGGAAAAGAAGTCCCACCACACTTTCATCGATTGATTATTTATAAAAAATTATTATTATCGCAAAACTTGTAGCGTGCGTGAATCAATCTACTTCCTTTGCCGACTTTGATCATGTTCTAATACAAAATGCCTGTGCCTCCCCACAGAAAATAAATAATTAAACACAAGCACGAAAAGTTGAAAACATTAATTTTATATCTTTCTGCAATGTAAAATAAAATTAAAGGAAACAATGCAACAATCATTCCATGAAGGAAAATCACTCTGAGGAAAAGAAGTCCAAAGGAGATTTATACATCTGATATCTAATTTGGTTGTTGAGAACGAGGGCAGCACAACCACCCTAGTTCGAGGTAAAACAAACACACACAGTGGGTTGTGGGGCTCTCCCAAAGGAAAATTGATTCATAATCTTATAGTTTGATAATTAACCTACCAAGTACATCACTAATAAGGTTTAAAGAGATCAAGTTTGGATCATAATATTATACATCTCTCAATCTCGAGCTTTGAGCTTATAAACTAAGAGATATGATGTTTTCACTTTCCTTATGACCCGTACCAAATATATAGAATTGGTGATGATCCATCACACAAACTTAATAAAGATATTTATCAAAGCACATAGAATTGGCAACAACATCAAATAATTAATATAAATGTATAAATTTGGTGTGAACTTCAAATGTCTTATGAGATCTCCTTTTCCAAATGTTATCCTTATTTTTAAATGTACTTGAAAAAATCACAGAATTTATAAAAATTTATTTATTTTTTAAATAACAAAGATATTTATAATGCATATTGTCAAATTATTTAGTTGTAGACTTTAAAATCGTTTATCAAATGAAAGGTAGAAAAATGTTGTAAGAAAAATATGAAATAATTTGAAATTATCACTTTTTTGATAGTCCTTAACACCCTCATAACCCTCAATATAGGTATAGGTATTGGTATTTGTAATTTTGTGTCTCTTCCATTACTTTGTCATTATTTATGATAAGATTTGAGATATTGTCTTGTGCTTCTTTTAGATCATCGTTCTTCTTATCACTTATATTTTTGAAATTAGTGTAGGATTGATTCTAATCAAGAAGTATAGAGATTATAAACTAAAGTAGTTAGTTGGTTTTTTTCTTTTGTCCATTATTCCTTTTAATCATGTTTCCTTATCTCGTATTCCTCTATTGGTGAGGTTTTATTTATAATCTTTATTCATTACATCTAGTACTAATAACACCTCAATATTGTTACTCATATTAAAAATGGTTTTAAATGTGTTTTGATCATACTATTAAGATTCACCTATTAAATGAATTTAAATGGTATATCTTATTTTATTTTTTTTATTTGGTCAACTACCTACTAATGTTACTGAAATCCAACTCAAGGCGACCAGACCTACGCCATAACACTACATAGTCCCTGTCTTGGGCTTTGAGTCTAGAAGTAAAAAAAGAAGTTAACTAATCACACACTCTTATAAGCTCAACTACTAACTTATAAAAATGACATAAATTAGGTCTAAATATTGGGTCTGCACCATGACACTACAATTGTTATAAGATATGTGCCAAATAGAACAAACATGAATATAAGAGCATCCAAGACCATTGACAAAAACATGTCAGTGTCCATAGAAATAAACGACTTCAATGGACTAGTTGGCACTTCAATTTATTACTGTATGACTCTTTTTCTAGTTCACCAACACTACAATGCCAAGAGAAAACCCCAAACATGTGTCTAGATTCCGCAGTGCTTGGCGCGTCAAACATTTGCAACCCTTGATAAAAATATATAAACTGAGAAGAGCACCCTCGAATTTAGTTAAGCGAGCGAAAGCCCGCAAAATAATCAATTTCAGATCTTGCAGTTCTATAAAAATATATTTTTTCTGTAGCTACAAATAATTAGAGAACATAGAAACAAAAATATATACCATTTATAGGTATACTGATGAGTAAGTGAGAGAGTGTGAAAAAGGTGAAGGGTTTTCTTTTATTAACCACCACCAGAATGGCGGAGACGAGGAACGATGTGAGATACAAATGTTTTCTTATCTTGGTGTTTTATGTAACTAACTAATATAGAATATGATATAGAGGAACCAAGGAAACAGGAAAACTTCACAAAACAAGAACAAAACATCCCCCTATGTTGGCTCTGCATAATATCTAAATTTTCTTAGAGAGTAAAAAGAAAAAAAATCATGGGATTGTTATGATGGGTACCCAGAAATGAGAGCAATATAGTTTGTAGCAGCTAGTAAAAGTGATGAAGATTGAAGTAAAGTTGTAGGGGGTTATTTTATATGGTGTAAAATGTAAAGTATAGGAAAAGGTAGAGGGGTGGTGGGGTTAGAAAGAAATTACCTTACTAAGTCCCAAACAGGTTGATGCAGAAGGCAGAGAAAGCAGGGCAGGGATGAGAAGCAAAAGGGTTGGTTGAGTTGCTGAACAACCTGGATCTATTCATGGATGACACTGATGATTCTTTCTGGCTTGACACGGATAGTTTAAGCATTTATTTAGAATGGAACAATGTTATTCATTCAACAATATTTTATAGCATAAAACTCTTTTTGTCTTTCTTCATCCCTCTCATACAGTGCTCAGTTGCTGTATAAACTTTTATGTAGGAATATCCTTTAGAATAATAAATGGGAGGGTGAAGGTGTTAGTTGTGAGATTCGTCCATCAAAAACGAATATGCGTTGGCTATACCCTTACCATTTGCAATTTGGGCCGGTATTGGTTGTTCATATGGGCCACTACAATGCATGATTCGGCCCAGACTGCTTCTTCCTGCACCACCAAGCCTTTCTTCAGGCACCTCCAAAAATTTAGACGTTCACCAAAATACCCTTATAATAATAGTATAGAGACGGAATTACCCTAATCCTAAATATTGTTAATACCTTTTCCACTCACTTCCCTTCAACACCGTCACCTCTCAAAACTTTCTCGTTTTAGTTTTGTTGTTCATCAATAACAACACGGTGTATTGAACGATTTGTGATATATTTTGACATTTTTATTTGTTTTTTCAATTTAAAAATAAAGAATTTTTTATTGGAATTTAGTTCCGAAATGAGACTGGAAGACTCCATTTCAAAACTGAATTTCAAAAAAAATCAAATCTCTCAACCGTTCGCCACCGTCGATAAGGGACAACCGCATTACAAACCATTCATCCACTACACCTAACGTCGTCCACCTCCACCGATCTGCATCAACTACGTTCTACCACCCACCTCCCTAATATACTGTGCATGCATTCATTTCATTAAGCAAGGGATAAAACAGTAATTATGAAAGGAGCACTTTTGAAATATTTGAATTTTTGAAAGTGAAGGTGCATGAAGAAGCACTGTTCGGCCCATGGTCCCATAACCCAACCCAACCCATCTAATTCATAAACTTGACATGTTACACAAGTCCAAACAGTCAATCAAACGAAGTACGTATTCATTGCATCACTTACATGTAGTGCTGGAAAGGAATTTTCAACTATTAACACAACCTTTTACTTTGTTTCACTATTACATTTTTAGTTTTTTAAGTAAAAATTTATTTTTTTATTCATAACAAAGTATTCCCTATATAAGGAACAATGTTCAATAGTTAAACAACTCAGTCTCCTTTGAGAAAAAAAAAAAAACAGTTGTCTCATA